>Ga0265313_10000419_pt1 | contig 45369 bp, 44 predicted proteins | sample 4123metaG_FD_203122 | JGI IMG/M metagenome (GOLD analysis project Ga0265313, IMG submission 203122) | Rhizosphere microbial communities from Carex aquatilis grown in University of Washington, Seatle, WA, United States - 4-1-23 metaG | ecosystem: Host-associated > Plants > Roots > Rhizosphere >... | reverse complement strand
ATGCTGCTTCAAGGCTTGGTTCTCCGTTGCGGCTCAATGGTTTCTGGCAATTCCATTGTACCATGCAACGCGTGAACCAAGCCGCCTTTACTTCAATTCCTGTGGGACAGCAGTGGATTGGGGTCGGGTTCGGGCGTCTCGGCGCTATCGGTCAAGGGGACCGGTTAGCGATAGTCCGCCGCCGCGGTCTCGTCGCGCCGTTCGCCGCCGGCGGCGTTGAGGATCAGGCTGAGGCCCGCGGCCACGACGATGTTGACGATGAGGGCGTAGAGCGCGGCATAGCCGGGAACGGTGTAGCCGAAGACGGAGAGCGGGAATACCGAAGCCTTGAAGGCAAGGGTGCCCGCCATCCATGTGCCGGTCGCGATCCCCGCGGCCCAGCCGGCAAGGAGCGCGCGCGGATCGAACCAGCGCGTGTAGAGGCCGAAGATCACCGCCGGCAGGGTCTGGATGATCCAGATGCCGCCCAGGAGCTGGAGCTGGATGGCATATTGCAGCGGGAGCAGGATGATGAAGACAAGGGCCCCGATCTTGACGATCAGGGAGACCATCTTCGCCATCCGCGATTCTTCGGCGTCGCTGCAATCGGGCCGGATCATCTCCTTGTAGATGTTGCGGGTGAAGAGATTGGCGCACGCGATGGACATGACCGCGGCGGGCACCAGGGCGCCGATGCCGATCGCGGCAAAGGCGACGCCGGTGAACCAGTCGGGGAAGGACGCCATGAGCAGCGCCGGCACGGCAAAGGTCGATCCGAACTGCTTGAAGCCGTCCGCGTAGGCAGGGTTCTGCTTCACCCCAGCGGCGAGCGCCATGTAGCCCATGAGGGCGAGCAGGCCGAGCACGATGGAATAGGCCGGCAGCATCGCCGCGTTGCGACGGATGACGTGCCGGCTGTTGGCGCTGAGGACGCCGGTCATGGCGTGGGGATAAAGGAACAGGGCAAGCGCCGAACCCAGCGCCAAGGTGGCATAGCCGCCATAGGCGCCCAGGCTGGCGGCCGTCGGCGCGGCCAGGATCAGTTTCGCCGGCGCCACCGCGGCGAAGACCTTGCCATAGCCGCCGAGCTCGCTGGGAATGACGATGATCACCGCCAGGATGGTGGCGTAGATCAGCACGTCCTTCACCACGGCGATGGCCGCGGGCGCGCGCAGGCCGCTGGTGTAGGTGAAGGCGGCGAGGATCAGGAAGGCGATGATGAGGGGAAGGTCGCCCATCAGGCCCTGGCCGCCGACGCCCATGGCCCCGATGACGACCTGGAGACCGACCAGCTGCAGGGCGATATAGGGCATGGTCGCCACCAGCCCCGTGACCGCCACGGCCACCGTCAGCCACCGGCTGCCGTAGCGCCCGCGCACGAAATCGGCGGCGGTGATGTAGCCGTGCTTGTGGGCGACCGACCAGAAGCGCGGGAAGACCAGGAAGACGAAGGGGTAGACGATGATGGTGTAGGGCACGGCGAAGAACCCGACCGCGCCCGCGCCGAAGACCAGGGCGGGCACGGCGACGAAGGTGTAGGCCGTATAGAGGTCGCCGCCAAGGAGGAACCACGTGACGACGGTGCCGAAGCGCCGCCCGCCCAGGCCCCATTCATGCAACAGGTCCAGATCGCCACGCCGCCAGCGTGCCGCGGCGAAGCCGAGAATGGTCACGCCGCCGAAGAGGACGACGAAGACGGTGACGATGGTCCAGTTCACGGGCCGCTATTCCCCCGGCAATTGTGCCGATCCCCCGATCGGCCGGCGCGCGCCTACGCTCATTCGCTCGTCAGGTAGGCGAGCAGGATCAGCGCGGCGCCGATGACGATCCAGAGAAGCTGATACCAGTAGAAGAACGGGATGCCCGCCAGCTGGGGCTCCACGGAATTGTAGGAGGGAACCCAAAGCACGGCGATGACGGGAAGCAGCAACAGGAACACCGGCCAGCGCGCGCGCCGGCGCTTCGCTTCGTCCGAAGGTTTTTCCGACAAGGCCCCTCCCGAATCGGGCATCAAACCCCGCTTGCTTGCTGCATAATGTCATCGTCGGCCGGAAGCGGCAACCGGGCGGCTCGGATTGCCTCCGGCATCGTGAACCATAGGAGCAGACAAGGGTGAGCAAACCGATCAAGGTCGCGGCATTCTGCGGAAGCCTGCGCAAGGGCTCCTATAACCGCATGCTGTTGACTGCCGCGGAGCGGCTGGCGCCGGCGGGGATGAAGCTGGAGGAGGTCGCAATCGGGGAGCTGCCCCTCTACAACGCCGACTTGCATCAGTCGGAATTTCCGATAGCCGTCAAGCGCGCGATCGACAGCGTCGCCGCCGCCGATGCCCTGCTGTTCGTCTCTCCCGAATACAACTACTCGATCCCGGCGCCCCTGAAGAACGCGATCGATTGGATCTCGCGGGCATCGAAACAGCCCTTCGCCGGCAAGGCCGCGGCAGTCATGGGCGCGTCCATGGGGCAGCTGGGCGGTGCGCGCGCCCAGCTGCATCTGCGCCATTGCATGGTCTTCCTCGACATGCATCCGGTGAACAAGCCGGAGGTGATGATCGCCCAGGCACAGAACAAATTCGACGCGGACGGGACGCTGACGGACGAGACCGCGCGCGGCCTGATCCGGGACCTGCTTGCCGCCCTCAACGGCTGGACCCGGAGACTGAACGTTTCCTAGGTTGGACCGGAGGTCCATGCTCAACGACCGCAATTTCGATTGTGCCTATGGCGTGGCCGAGCAGGTCTCGCCCCTCATTCGCCGGGTCGTCGCCCGCAATCCCGGGCCTTTCACCTTTCTCGGCACCGGCACCTACATCGTCGGCCGCGGGCGGGTGGCGGTGATCGATCCAGGCCCGGACCTGGACGACCATGTCGCGGCACTGTTGTCGGCGCTCGCGGGGGAATCGGTGTCCCACATCCTGATCACCCACACCCATATCGACCACTCGCCGGCCGCCGCCGCGCTCAAGGCGGCGACGGGGGCACCCTGCCTCGGCTTCGGCCCTCACGGCGCGGTGGGCGAGACCGGGGAGGCCGGCGCCGATCTCGCCTTTCGCCCGGATATCCGGATGGCCGACGGCGATCACGTGGCGGGCGAAGGCTGGAGCCTCACGGCGCTGCACACGCCGGGCCACGCCTCCAACCATCTCTGCTTCGCCTTGGCCGAGGAGCAGGCGCTCTTCTCCGGCGACCAGGTCATGGGCTGGTCGACAACGGTCGTTGGCCCACCGGACGGCGACATGGCGGCCTACATGGCCTCCCTCGATCGCCTGTCGGCGCGCCGGGACAAGGTCTACTGGCCGACCCATGGCGGCCCGATCCGCGACCCTCAGGCCCATGTCGGCGAGCTCATTGCCCACCGGCGCGCCCGGCGCGCGGCCGTCCTGGAGGCGCTCAGCGCCGGACCGGCACGGCCGGCGGAGATCGTCGCCAAGGTCTATCAAGGGTTGGATCCGCGGCTCGTCGAAGCGGCGGCGGAATCCGTCCGCGCCCATCTGATCGAGCTTGCCGCCGCGGGACTAGTCGCGGAAGAGAACGGATCCTGGCGCCAACTTTAGCCGGGAAGCGGAATGTAGTCGGTCTCGCCGGGGACCTTGGGGAATCGGCCTTCGGACCAGTCCTTCTTGGCCTGGTCGATCCGCTCGCGCCGGCTGGAAACGAAGTTCCAGTAGAGATGACGGTTGCCGTCCAGGGGCGCTCCGCCCAGCAGGAGAAGTCGGGCGCCCTCCTTGCTGACGAGCCGCGGTCGGGCATCGGCGGCCAGTACGAGAAGCCGCCCGACGCCGTGGCTGTCGCCGTCGATTTCGACCTTGCCCAGGATGACGTAGATCGCCCGCTCCGGGTATTCGGCGGGTATTTCGATCGCCGTGCCGGCGGGCATGTCGACGTCGGCATAGAGGGTCGGCGCAAGCACGGCAACGGGGGCCTTGTGGCCGAATCCGGTCCCGGCGATGAGGCGAAGCTGCACCCCGCCGAGCGCGAAGCTCGGCAGGCTCGTTCCCGGATGATGGGCGAAACGCGGCTCGCTCTCCTCGCTCGCCTGTGGCAAGGCGACCCAGGATTGAATGCCGTGCAGGCGCGGACCCTTGGCCCGCTCCTCGGCGCCCGAGCGCTCGGAATGGACGATGCCCCGGCCCGCGGTCATCCAGTTGACGTCGCCCGGCCGGATCGGCTGGACGTAGCCCAGGCTGTCGCGATGGATGATCTCGCCTTCCAGCAGATAGGTCACCGTCGCCAGTCCGATATGGGGATGGGGCCTGACATCCATGCCCTGTCCGGGCGGCAGGGCGACCGGACCGAAGTGATCCAGGAAGACGAAGGGGCCGACCGATCGGCGCGCCGCCGCTGGCAACAGGCGCCGGACGACGAAATCGCCGATGTCCCGCATGCGCGGCTCGATCACGGTTTCGACGGCGGCGCTGGCGCTCATCTGGCCTCGTCCTTGCCAAACGTTTCAGCGGCGACAATAGCCTAGACCGATCTTCGGGATCGAGCCTGATCGATGACCCGGCGCTATGGAGTCCATAGTCAGTCGGCATTTCATCTCGTGGCGCGCCAGGCCGAATCTTTCGAGACGGTGCAGGAGGCGAACCGGTTTGCGGTTCGATGTCCGCCCGTCATGAAAGGAGAAACCTCATGCGTAGCTTCGAACAGACGCTGTCCCAGCGCCGGTCGACGAGCCGGACGCTTCTCGATCGGCTTGGCGCCCGGCTTCGCCTTGTGCTGTCGGTACCGGATGCCGCGCCGGCGGATCTTCAAGCCGCCGAAGCCATGATCGCGGCGGCGCGCTGTGCCTTCGGTCCGATCGAGGACGGATGCGAGGACCCCGCTCTTCACACCTCGGCAGCGCCGGAAGCGATAGGGATGCACCGGCGGCCCTTGGTCGAAGCGCCTTCCCCCACCTCTACGCTCAGGCCTTTGCGGGATTGCTACCCGCATTGACTTGCGGACGCGCGATCTGGAGGCGGCGATGAGGCAGCAACATGACGTTCTGGTTCCAGCTGACGGCGCTCGATCACGGTCACGGGCGCGCGTCATGCCGTCCATCAATGCCCGGCATCGAAACCATAGTCAGATGGCATTTCAGCTTCGCCGGCGGTTCGACGATCCTCTTCTGCGTTGCGCGCTGGTGCGCGCGGATCACATCAGGAAGAAAAGGAAAGCTGACCCATGATCACTCAGAGCAAGCGGAGCCAGCACGGCTGGCTGAAGTTCACTGCGGCCGGTGCCGTCGCGGCGATCTCGATCCTCTCGACCGGTGCCTTCGCCAATGGCTGCCCGGCCGGCAATCTCGTCGCGGACGGCCAGGGCCAGAAGCCGGGCGCTACCATGCCGGTCGGAGTCACCGACACGGTCCTCGACTCCATCGACCTCTCGAAACAGAAGGTCGCCCTCAAGGACCATTTGTTCCGCATCCGTCGCCTGGTCATTCAGCCCGGCGGTGTCGTGCCCTGGCATAGCCACGGCGATCGCCCGGCCCTGATCTACATCGTCCAGGGCGAGATCACGGAATACGCCAGCGACTGCGCCGTGCCGATCCAGCACAAGGCCGGCGACTGGTCCCGGGACGCCGACATTTCCCACTGGTGGAAGAACACCGGCAAGAAAGTGGTGGTGCTGATTTCCGCCGACATTCTCCACACCGGGTCCGACGCGCACACGATGTAGCCCCCCACTCGTGAGCGCTCTCAGCGGCGTGCGGTGCCCGTCCCCCTCGGGCGTCGCACGCCGTGCCCTCCACGCCGCGACGAACCCCAAGTGATGAGGCCGATCATGCAACGCACGATGGCTCTCGAGACTGTGACACCGATGCAGGGCCGTTCCCGCGGATTGGAAGCGGCCGCGCGCAGCCTGGTCATCGGGCTTACGGCCTTTCTTACCGTGGTCGATCTCTTCGCCACCCAGGCGATCCTCCCGTCCCTGGTACGGCACTACGAGGTGAGCCCGGCGGCCATGGGCTTCGCCGTCAACGCCAGCACCATGGGCATGGCGGTCTCGGGCCTTCTCGTCGCCTTGTTCAGCCGCAGGATCAACCGGCGACGCGGGATACTCATCAGTCTGATGCTGCTCTCGATCCCGACTGCGCTTCTGGCCGTGGCGCCCGATCTCATGGTTTTCACCCTGCTTCGGATCGTGCAGGGAATCTTCATGTCCGCGGCCTTCACGCTGATGCTGGCCTACCTGGCCGAGCAATGCAGCGCCAGGGACACGGCCAGCGCCTTCGCCGCCTATATCACCGGCAATGTGGCGAGCAACCTGTTCGGCCGGCTGATGTCGGCGGCGCTGGCCGACCATTTGGGCCTGGCGGCGAATTTCTACGTCTTCGCCCTGCTCAATCTCTGCGGCGCGGCGTTGGTCTATTTCAGCCTGAAGAGCACGAAGCCCATGGCCCTCACGGGCGAGGTCGCCAAGTCGGCCTTAGCGGGGTGGCTCGCCCATCTGAGAAACAGGCCGCTATGCGCCGGCTTTGCCATCGGCTTCCTCATCCTCTTCACCTTCATCGGCACCTTCACCTATGTGAATTTCGTTCTGGTGCGCCAGCCTATCGGCCTGGGGCCGATGCAGCTGGGATTCGTCTATTTCGTCTTCCTGCCCTCCATCTTGACCACGCCATTGGCCGGCCGCGCCGTGGGGCGATTTGGTACCCGCCCGACCTTCTGGGGTGCGCTGGCGGTCGCGGGTCTCGGCCTGCCGTTGCTTCTGCTGCCGAGTCTCGTCGGCGTCGCCACAGGCCTCGCATTGGTGGGAGTGGGAACCTTCTTTGCCCAGGCGACGGCCACGGGGTTCGTCAGCCGGGCGGCCACAGGCGACCGCGGTTCGGCGAGTGGGATCTATCTTGCCTGCTACTTCCTTGGCGGGCTCGTCGGCAGCGCCGTACTGGGCCAGATCTTCGATCGGCTAGGTTGGCCCGCCCTGGTTGCCGGCCTGGCGATCTCCCTCGGCGCCGCGGGCCTTCTCGCTTTCCTGCTCCGCTTGCCGGCGCCGCAGCCGGCCCGCGGTTGAGCCTGGGGATATCGCCCATGAACGATCGCTACGAGCGGGGCCTCCGCCGGCTCGCCGAGATCGACCGCGAGCAGGTGAGCCGGATCGTCGCCGGGCTCAAGGATATCGCGCCCGATTTCGCCCGGTACCTGATCGAATTCCCCTTCGGCGACATCTATTCCCGGCCGGGGCTGGATCTGAAGTCGCGTCAGATCGCGACCGTCGCGGCGCTGACCGCGCTGGGCACCGCGGGTCCGCAGCTTCGCGTCCATATCCACGGCGCCCTCAATGTGGGGTGCAGCCGCGAGGAGGTGATCGAGATCATCATGCAGATGGCCGTCTACGCGGGCTTTCCCGCCGCCCTCAATGGCCTGGCCGCGGCCAGGGACGTGCTTGCCGAACGGGAACTCAGACCGCCGAGCTCTGCCAGCGATACTGCCGGACCGCCTTGACGAAGGCCGCGACGGCGGGCGAGAAGCGCCGGCCCGGCATGGTCACGAGGGATACCTCGCGCCAGACCTCCGGTTCGATCAGCGGCCGCGTGTGCAGCCCGGCGACGACCGTGGAGAATTCCGGGACGAAGCAGATCCCCATGCCGGCCATGACCATGGTCTGAATCCAGTCCTCGCGTTCGCTGCGATAGACTTCCTGGAGATCGACCCTGTTGGCGGTGAGGAACTCATCCCAATGGTTGGCGTATTCGCAGTTCATGCGCATGAGATAGGATTCGCCGCCGCAATCCACCGTCTTGACCGCGTTCATGCGCTGGAAGCGATGACCCGGCGGAAAGGCGACGACAAATCTTTCGCGATAGAGCGGTTCGACGGTGAAGCTCTCCTCGAAGCCCTTCGGCTGGGCCATGATGGCAAGATCGAGCTTGCCCTGGATCAGGAGCTGGCTCAGTTCCATCGGTACGCCTTCATGCAGGGAGGCCTCGATGCCGGGATGGTCCTTCCGGAACTGGGCCAGCAGCCCGACGCATCGCAACGGGCCTATGGTGCACATGACGCCGAGGTTGAGCGGCGCATCCTCCAGTTTCAGAAGGCTCTTGGCGGTCGTGGTCGCGGCCTGGGTGTTGCGCAGGACGTCTTCCAGGTGGGGCTTCATCACCAGGCCGAATTCGGTCAAATGGGTCCGGTTGCGTTCCCGGCGCAGAAGCAGGCCGCCCAGCTCCTCCTCCAGCTTCTGGATCGCCCGGGTGAGGGCCGGCTGGGTGACGTTGCAGATTTCGGAGGCGCGGGTGAAGTTCAGCGTGTCGCAGACCGCAAGGAAGTAGCGGATCTGATGCATTTCCATGGCGGCATGTCCCCTCGGCGTGCAATCCGGCGTCACGCCGGGACGACCATCAAGGTCTTTCGCTCTTGAGCCCCTCCAGGACCTGGACGATCTCCTCGGGATCGGCGCGCAGCGTGAAGTCGGCGTTGACGAAGGCGTAGCGCACTATGCCCGTCTGGTCGACGACGAAGCTCGCCGGCATGGGCAGGAACCAGCCCTCGTTGCCGTGCCGTTCCCGGAGGTCGGTTCCGAGGCCCGCCAGGAGCTCGCGATAGATCTCCGGCGCCCGGAACAGCACGCCGAACTGCAATCCGACCGCCCCATCCACGTCGGACAGGATTTGCGGGCTCAGATGGCCGGCGGTCTCGCTATCCGACAGGTGTGCGCCGGTGTCGGGCGTGAGGGCCACCAGCTCGGCGCCCGCCGCATGAATTCGCGGCAAGGCCTCTTCGAGGGCCTCCAGCGTTCGCTGGCAATACGGGCACCAGCTGCCGCGAAAGAAGGTGACCACGAGCGGCCCCTTGGCCAGCAGCTCATCGGAGGCGATCAGGCGGCCGACGGCGTTGGGGAGCATGAAGGGCGGCATGGCGCTGCCGACCTTCAAAGCCTGGCCGGCCGTGCCGGCCCGGCCGAGGTGGCCGACCAGGGCCCGATATGCGGCCTCTATTCGCGCATCCGAGAGGCCGTCTGCGCGGATTTTGTCCAGGTCTCCTTTGAACGACATCCTAGGGCTTTCGACTGCGTCGCGGCTGGGCGAGGGACGATATCCGAGGGGACCACCTTAGCATCGGCCGATCCAATTCCTGCTGCTCAATGATTCGATACATGGCTTGCCGCGCCGGCGGCACCACGCCAGTCGCGGGCGCGCATCAACTTCAGAAAGGCACCGAGTCCGGGCCCATTAGGCCGTCCGGCGACGGCGGTGACGAGAATCTTGAATTGTGCCGCGGCATGGGCGATCGGGACGGCGACGAGGCCCGCGGGAAGGGGACGATGCATGGCGGAAAGCGATAGCCCGAGCCCGGCGGCGACCATCTGCTGAACCGCCGCCTCGCTTGTGCCGGTGTGGCGGGCATCGAGATCAATGCCGCTCTGGGCAGCAATGCGGTCGAAGGCCTGTCCGGCGTGGGAGCCGCTGTTTCCCGGCAACAGCAAGCGCTGACCGGCAAGGGCAGCCGGCTCGACTACGGTCGACCTGGCGAAAGGATGATCGGGCAGGCACAGAACGGCGTAGCGGTCCTCGAACAGCGTCCAACGGTTGAGCCGCTCGGCAAGCTGGTCGGATTGGGCCAGCAGCGCGCTGTCGAGGGTGTCGCCCAGCATCCGCTCGGACAGGTCTTCCGCCGTCCCCTCGGCAAGGCTGAACTCGAAACCCTTCATATGCGCCTGCAGTTCCCGCAGCACCGGCATCGGAAGGTGCGGCGAAAGCGCTTCGTCGATCCCGAGCCTGAGCGGCGGCATCGCGCGCGTCCGGAAGGCCGTCGCTTGCGCCGCCGCGGATTCGGCGGCCGCATAAGCCGCTTCGAGATGGGGCGCCATGGCCCGGCCCAGGGCCGTCAGTTGGGTCTGGCTGCGTTCGCGGTAGAGGAGGGGGCCGCCCAGCTCTTCCTCCAGGCGCTGAATGGCCCTCGTCAAGGCCGGCTGCGAGACGTGGCAGGTCTCGGCCGCACGGGTGAAATTAAGCGTCCTGGTCAAGGCCAGAAAATAGCGGACCTGAAAGAGTTCCATCGAAGCGGCGCGTCCCCTCGTGACGACCTCAGCGCGACCCTTCTTGCACCGGGAAGCCCGGCGCGGCGTTGAGAGATACCGCGAAACCGGAACGGGTGGAAGCCGCGTGCAAAAGGGCCTGGCCCCGGCCCCGGACAAATCGACGCTCCGGGCGCTCATAACCCCTCTGCATCAAGACGATATCCCAACGGCATTTCCGCCCGGCCTCGGGTCGCTTCAGGCTGTCGGGCATCGAACCTGAAGATCACCGTGCCGCATGCGGCCACCGGCCCGCCGGCCCCGAGAAGGAGAATCCGCCATGCTGATGACGACCTCGAACAACGAGCGCCTTGCGGGCGCCGCGCGGCCTCTGGAGGGCCGCACGGCGATCGTTACCGGCTCGACCAGCGGCATCGGGCTCGGCATTGCCCGGGCTCTTGCCCAAGCCGGCGCCAGGCTGACGCTGAACGGGTTCGGCGATGCCGCCGAGATCGAACGGGTCCGTGCCGGCCTGGCGGAGGAGTTCGCCGTCGAAGTCCGCTATGACGGCGCCGACATGAGCAAGCCCGAAGCGATCGCAGCAATGGTCGAGGGCGCCGCCGCGGCCTTCGGGAAGGTCGACATCCTGGTCAATAACGCCGGCATCCAATTCGTCTCTCCGCTGGAGAGCTTCCCGCCGGCCAAATGGGACGCGATCCTGGCGATCAACCTGAGCGCCGCCTTCCACGCCAGCCGTCTCGTCTTCGCCGGCATGAAAACCCGCGGCTGGGGCCGCATCATCAATGTCGCCTCCGCCCATGGCCTGGTCGCCTCGCCTTTCAAGGCAGCTTATGTCGCGGCCAAGCACGGCATCGTCGGCCTTACCAAGGTGATCGCGCTGGAGGGCGCCGAAGCCGGCGTCACCTGCAACGCACTCTGCCCGGGCTATGTCTGGACCCCGCTGGTCGAAAAGCAGATCGACGACCAGGCCAGGAGCCACGGCATCCCGCGCGAGCAGGTGATCCGCGACGTGCTGTTGGCCCAGACGCCTTCCAAGCGCTTTGCCACGGTCGAGGAACTGGGCGCGCTTGCCTTGTTCCTCAGCACGGAGGCCGCCGCATCCATCACCGGTGTGGCGCTTCCGATGGATGGCGGCTGGACCGCCCATTGACGGCAATCGGAAACCCAAGGGAGAACGAGATGGATACGGTCATGCCCAGGCGCGCCAAGATGGAACGCGCCCTTCCCGGGCGTTCAGGCGAGGCGAAAGCCCACGACCACGCGGCCGATGCCTATCCGGGCCGGACGAACGCCGACACCAGGATCATCAACCTGGCGCTCCAGGGCGGCGGCGCGCACGGTGCCTTTACCTGGGGCGTGCTCGATCGCCTGCTGGAAGACGAGCGCATCGTCTTCGAAGGCATCAGCGCCACCAGCGCCGGGGCCATGAACGCCACCGTGACCGCCTATGGCCTCGCTCGCGGCGGGCGTCAGGGCGCCCGCCAGGCCTTGATGAATTTCTGGCGCCGGGTCAGCCATGTGGCGGATTTCAGCCCGCTGCAGCCGACCTGGTTCGACCGGATGACCGGCAACAAGGCGCTGGAAAACTCGCCTGCCTATGTGATGGTCGACATGATGACGCGCCTGTTCTCGCCCTATCAGTTCAATCCCACGAACTACAATCCGCTGCGCGAGGTCCTGGGCCAGGTGGTCGATTTCGAGGCACTGCGCGCGCAGTGCTGCCCGGTCAAGCTGTACCTGTCCGCGACCAATGTGCGCACGGGCAAGATCAAGGTCTTTGGCAACGACGAGATCACGGTCGATGCGGTGCTGGCCTCGGGGTGTCTGCCCTTCCTGTTCCAGGCGGTGGAGATCGACGGCGAGTCTTATTGGGACGGCGGCTACATGGGCAATCCGGCGATCTTCCCCCTGATCTACCGCTGCGACAGCCGGGACGTGGTGATCGTCCACATCAATCCGCTGGAGCGCAAGGAGATGCCCCACAGCGCGACCGAGATCCTGAATCGGATCAACGAGATCAGCTTCAACTCCTCGCTCATGCGCGAGATGCGGGCGATCAATTTCGTCACCGATCTCATCGAGTCCGACGGAGTCAAGAACGGCAGCCTGAAGAAGATGCACATCCACGGTCTCTCGGCCGAGGCGGAGATGTCGAAGCTCAGCGTCGCCAGCAAGCTGTGCGCCGATTGGGAGTTCCTGACCGATCTCAAGGAAGTTGGACGGGCGACGGCCGAGAGCTGGCTCGCCGGCAACTTCGATGCCCTGGGCCGGCGGTCCACCATCGACATCAAAGCGACATATCTCTAGCCCGCGGGACATTCGATGCATGGGCAGCATCGAAATGATCAATGCACGGCATTTCCACCGGCCGTTTCCGGAGTTCAGAGTGCAAGCCTGGCTTTGCCGCTGAAGGACCCCCCAGGTAACCCGACAGCAGCCAAGGCCGAATGAGAAGATGTGAAACCCCTCAGATCCAAGCCACAGGAGATCGCTCCATGAAGACCACGCTCGTTGCCGCCTCCGCCATGTTCGCCGCGCTTGCCATGCCCGTCATCGCCAATGCGGGTCCTGCCGCGGTGCCGAACTTCCAGGCCGAGAAGTGCTATGGAATTGCCAAGGCCGGCCTGAACGATTGCCAGACCGCGACCCATTCCTGCGCCGGAACCTCGGCCAAGGACATGGATGGCGCATCCTGGATCTATGTTCCCGCCGGCACCTGCGACAAGATCGCCGGCGGCGCCACCATGCCGAAGGCCTGAGACCCAGCGGTCCAACTCCGGGGAACGCCATGACGCCTCAATGCGACTTCACCCAGATGCCTTTGTCCGGCAAGGCCGGCATCGGTCTCCGGGCGCAGCATCTGGCCGAGGTCGTGGCGTCGCCCCCGGCGGTTGGCTGGGTCGAGATTCATCCCGAGAACTACATGGGCGGCGGACCGGCGTTGCGGGCCATCGAACGGGTTCGTGCCGATCTGCCGGTCTCGCTGCATGGGGTCGGGCTTTCGCTCGGCAGCAGCGATGGTCTCTCTGAGCGCCATCTGGCGCGTCTGGGGGAAATGATCGACCGGCTCCAGCCGGCGCTCCTGTCCGAGCATCTCTCCTGGAGCGCTGTCGAGGGCAAGTACCTCAACGACCTGATGCCGCTGCCCTATACGGAAGAATCCCTCGCCCTCGTCGCTGCCCATGTCGGTCTCGCCCAGGACCGTCTTCGCCGGCGCATCCTGATCGAGAATCCTTCCAGCTATCTCAGATACCGCCATTCGACGATTCCGGAAGCGGAGTTCCTTGCCGCGCTCGTGCGGCTGACCGGCTGCGGGCTGCTATGCGATGTCAACAACATCTATGTCAGCGGCCGGAATCTCGGCTTCGATCCTGCCGCCTATCTGGCGGCACTTCCGGCCGAAGCCATCGGCGAGTTTCATCTGGCCGGCCACCACGTGAACCCGGTCGGTGAAGGCGAGATCCTGATCGACGATCACGGGAGCGAAGTGGCCGAGCCGGTCTGGGCGCTCCATCGACGGGCGCTCGCGCTCATCGGCGCGCGGCCGACCCTGATCGAATGGGATTGCCGCATTCCACCACTGACCGTGTTGATCGCCGAGGCCGGCAAAGCCGACGCGCTCGCGGCCGCGGCCTTGAAGGAGAGGGACGATGTCCGCGCTGCGTGAGCTTCAATGCGCCGTCGGCCGGGCGGTCCTGGGCCTGGATGAAGCCTCCATCGTCGAGGCAATCCATGGCGATGGCCTAGAGCCCGCGGCGCGTCTGGCCATCTATCGCCACCACTACCTGACCTCGCTCACTGAGGCATTGAAGGCGATTTATCCCGTCGTCTGCCGCCTGGTGGACGAGCGCTTCTTCGCCTATGCCGCCCGCGGTTTCATCGACAAGGCGCCTCCGCGTGAGCCCTGCCTGTTCGAATACGGCGTGGCGTTCCCGGATTTCCTGGCCGAGCTGCCGGCCGCCGCGGCGGTCGTCTATCTGCCGGATGTGGCGCGCCTCGAATGGGCGATCAACGCCGCGCTCCATGCCCCGGCCGAAGCGCCGGTCTCGCGCGCCGACTTCGCCCAGGTCCCGATGGCCGACTATCCCAGGCTGATATTCCGCCTGCAGCCCTCCCTCAGCTTTCTGGCCTCCCACTGGGCCGTCGATCGCATCTGGCAGGCCAACCGGCCTGAAAACGAAACCGTGGGGCGCCTGGATCTGGATGATGGCGGCTGCCGTCTGGAGATCCGGCAGCAGGACGATGCGGTCGTGTTCCGCCGCCTGGATGCGGCCGAGTTCGACTTCCGCAAGGCCATCGCCGACGGCAAGTCCTTGGAAGCCGCTGCTGCCGGCGTACTCGCGAGCGATCCCGCCTTCGACCTCGCCAAGGCCCTTCACCGCCTCATGGGCGAAGGCCTCATCGCCGGTTTCCAGCTTTCATCCCCCGATCCCATTGCCTGAGGAGAAACCTCCATGTCGTCGAGCCTCGAGATGCCGGGAAGCCTGCGCCAACCGCTTGCCCATTTGGTCCAGCCGATCCTTGATCTGCTCGGCCGCTTTCCGCTCGCCTTGCTGCAGCTCATCTTCCGCTTCAGCACGGCAAGCGTCTTCTTCATGTCCGGCCACAGCAAGATCCTGAGCTGGCAGACCACGATCCTTCTGTTTGCCAACGAATACCGGGTGCCGGTGTTGAGTCCCGAGGTCGCCGCGACCATATCGGCGACCTTCGAGCTCGGCTGCTCCACCCTGATCTTCTTCGGCCTGTTCACCCGGCTCGCGACTTTGCCGCTCCTGGGCATGGTTGCCGTGATCCAGACCTTCGTCTATCCGGAGAACTGGGTCGAGCATCTGACCTGGGCCGCCATGCTGGTCTTCATCCTGACCCGCGGGCCCGGGCCGATCTCCATCGACCGGCTGCTGAAGCCCTTGTTCTTCGGTCGCGAGGGCCGTTGAGGTGGACATGCCCGCGCTCGATGAGGGGCAAGCCGAAGCGGCAGTTTCGCCGCCCCCGGAAGCGCCTCGCCGGCCGCGGGTGGTGATCCTCGGCGCCGGCTTCGCCGGCCTGACGGCGGCGAAGGACCTGGCCCAGGCTGCTGTCGACGTGACGATCATCGACCGGCACAACTACCATCTGTTTCAGCCGCTGCTCTACCAGGTGGCGACCGCCGGGCTGTCGCCGGCGCAGATCGCGGCTCCGATCCGCGGCATCCTCAGCAAACAGGCCAACGCCACGGTGCGCCTCGGCCGGGTGACGGGGATCGATCTCGCCAATCGACAGGTCGAAGTCGGCGCCGACAGGGTTCCCTACGACTGGCTGATCGTCGCCACCGGCGCCCGTCACGCGTATTTCGGCCATGACGATTGGGAAGTCCACGCGCCGGGATTGAAGCGGATCGACGATGCGACCGACATCCGACGGCGCATCCTGCTCGCCTTCGAGAATGCCGAGACCATGGCCGACGGCGCCCTGCGCTCGCGCCGGCTCACCTTCGTCATCATCGGCGGCGGGCCTACAGGGGTCGAGCTCGCCGGCGCCATCGCCGAGCTGGCCAGGAAGGCGCTTGCCCGGGATTTCCGCAACATCGACCCGCGCCAGGCCCGGGTGCTGCTGATCGAAGCCGGTCCGCGGCTGCTGCCTGCCTTCCGGGAATCCCAATCGGCCATCGCCAGGCGCGCCCTGGAAGAACTCGGCGTCGAGGTGAAGGTCGGTCAGGCGATGACCGGCTGCACGACCCATGGGGTGATGATCGGCGCCGAGACTATCGAGTCGGATTGTGTCATCTGGGCGGCCGGCGTCGCCGCCTCTCCGGCGGCCAAATGGCTGGCCGCGGAAAAGGACCAGGCGGGTCGGGTCAAGGTCGCCGGCGATTTGCGCCTCCCCGGCCACCCGGACGTCTTCGTCATCGGCGATACGGCCCTGGTGATGAATGCCAAAGGTAAACCGGTTCCGGGCCTGGCGCCCGCGGCCAAGCAGCAGGGCGCCTATGTGGCCCGGCTGATCAAGGGCATGATCCGCGGCGAGCGGAATCCGGCCCCGTTCCGCTACCGTCATCAGGGCAGCCTCGCCACCATCGGCCGCAGCAAGGCGGTGGCCGATTTCGGCTGGATTCGGATCAGCGGCCTGCCGGCCTGGCTGCTCTGGGGCAGCGTGCACATCTTTTTCCTGATCGGATTTCGCAACCGCCTGATGATCCTGCTCGAGTGGATGTGGGCCTATGTCAGCTTCCAGCGCGGCGCCAGGCTCATCACCGGTCCCTACCAGTGAGCCCGGCCGGCTCTTGCCGCCGGCCCCCGACCGGTTAGGCTTCGGGCGGATGGCATCGTCGGAAACCTCGGGCTCGCAGCGGCGTGGGCAGCGGCCACGCCTGGCCCTGCGCATGGCGCTCACCCTGTTCGTGGTCTTGAGCGTGCTCGGCACCGCGCTGCTGATTCACATCTCCTGGTCCTACACGGCCCGCCAGAACGTGGCCGACGTCGCCAAGCAGCTGAACGAGCAGATCGTCGCCTCGATCCGCACCAAACTGACCGACTTGCTGACCAACACCCAGGCGACCGAGGAGGCGGTACGCGCAATCTTCTATTCGGGCGCCATCAAGCCCGAGGACGATTCGAAACGCGAATTCATCTTCCAGGCCCTGCTCCAGTCGCAGCCGGTGCTCTCCCGGATCGCCTTCGGCTGGCCGACAGGCGACTTCTTCGGCTCCGAGAAGTTCGACGATGAGATTCACAACGTCGAGGTCAAATGGGACCCGGCCACCGGCACGGCGAAGCGGCGCGTCGACCGTTATCTGCCGGAGCCGGGCGAGCCGCGTTTCCTCGATCGTCAGTTCGAGCCCTCGACCTATTCGGTGCTGAAACAGCGCTGGTACAGCAAGGCCGTCAGCGCCCAACAGACGGTGTGGACCCAGACCTCGGAATTTCCCGACCGCAAGCAGCCCGGTATCAACATATCCGGTCAGCTCAACCTCTTCGGCAAGTTCGTCGGCGTCATCGACGTGACCGTCGAGCTGGGGCGCCTGTCGAGTTTTCTGGCCGACCAGCGGGTCGGCAGCACGGGCACCGTGGCCATTGTCGATGCCGCCGGCAACGTCATCGCCTCCCAGGATCCGGCCGAGCGCAAGGCCGAGACGGCGGGCATGATGCGCACTCTCGACGGCTTGGACGCGGCGACGAGCCCGCTTCTCGCCGTGGTTCGCCAGGCGCTGTCCCAGAACATGCTGAAGCTGTCCGAGGTCAGGATGATCCAGCCGCTGGCGCCGGTTCGCGCCGCCGACGGCGCGCTCTACTACGTCAGTTTGTCGCCAGCCAATTTCCGCGACTGGAGCGTGGTGACGATCATCCCGGAGAAGGATTTCCTCGGCAACATCGACCGCAACACGGAGCGCCTGCTCTACGGCGTGGCGGCCTTCACCCTGCTGATGATCGTCGCCTCGATCCTGCTCGCCGACCGGCTGATCGGCCGGCCGCTGATCCGCATCGCCGGCCAGCTGGGCAATATCGAGAGCTTCCACCTGGACCGCATCGCGCGCGTGCCGTCCGCGCTGCGCGAGCTGGACGATCTCTCCGGCGCCATCATGCAGATGGCCCGCGGCCTGACCTCGTTCCAGAAATACTTGCCGACGGAACTCGTCCGCACCCTGGTCTCCCGGGGCATCGAGGCGAAGCCGGGCGGCGAGCAGCAGACCCTGACGGTCCTGTTTTCGGACCTCGCCGGGTTCACCACCCTTTCCGAGCGGCTGGGTCCCGAAATCGTGCCGGTGCTGACCGCTTATCTCAGCGCCGTTTCCAGGGCGATCGTCGAGGAAAAGGGCACCATCGACAAGTTCATCGGCGACGCCGTCATGGCCTTCTGGGGCGCGCCGCTGCCCGACGAGCGCCACGCCGAAGCCGCCTGCCGGGCGGCGCTCGCCTGCCGGCGCGCCATGGCGGCATTGCCCGGCCTGCCCGCGGGCGAGCCTCTTCGCCTGCGCATCGGCATCAACACTGGCCCGATGCTGGTGGGCAACGTGGGCTCCGAGGAGCGGCTCAACTACACGGTCATCGGCGACTCGGTCAACCTCGCCAGCCGCCTCGAGTCCCTCAACAAGAATTTCGGCACCGACATCATCATGGGTGAGGCGACGCGGCTTGCGGCCGGCAATGCCATCCTCGTGCGCGAAGTGGACCAGGTGGCCGTATACGGACGCATGGAAAGCACGGCCGTCTTCGAGCTGATCGCCATGGCCGACGAGAAGCCGGCGAGCGAGAAGCTTGCCTGGATTGCGATCTACGAGGCGGGCCTGGCCGCCTATCGCCAGCGCCGCTGGCCCGAGGCCATCGCGCTTTTGGACCGGGTCGCCGCCACCCGCGGCTGCGAGGATCCGCCGTCCGCGACTCTGAAGGAACGCTGCCGCGCCTTGATCGCCAGCCCGCCGGACTCCGGCTGGCAACCGGTGACGGTGATGGGGACGAAGTAGGTAATGGGTCGATTCGGCGGCCTCATCCGTCGGCAAGCTCAGGACGAGGCCGGTTTGTTTGACCCTCATGCTGAGCTTGTCGAAGCAGGAGGGTCAAACTGATTCACTACCTGAAGCGGCTATCCCCTGGCTGAGTGATCCGCGAGCACGCGGGCGACGACGGCGGTCAGGCGTTTGGCCATGGGGATATGCAGGAACTCGTTGGGGCCATGGGCGTTCGAGTGGGGTCCGAGAACGCCGGTGATGACGAACTGGGATTTGGGAAACTTGTCGCCCAGCATGGCCATGAAGGGGATGCTGCCGCCTTCGCCCATGTAGACGGGCGGCCGGCCGAAGGCGGCCTCGGACGCCGCGGCCAGGGACTTCTCGAGCCACGGCGCCACCGCGGGCGCGGACCAGCCCTTCGTCGCTTCCGGAGCATTGAAGCGCACTTCGGCGCCCGCGGGCGGGTTGCGTTCGAACAGGGTCTTCAGCAGGGCCCGCGCCTTGGCGCCTTCGAGGGTCGGCGGCAGGCGCAGGCTGATCTTGGCGGTGGTGAAGGGCAGCAGCACGTTGCCTGCGTTGGCTGGTGCCGGCAGGCCCTCGATGCCGGTGACGGCGAGCTGCGGGCGCCAGGTCCGGTTGAGGGTGCGCTCGACGCCGTCTTCGCCCATGGGCAGGGTACCCGAGGCGAAGGGGAACTTGCTGTGGACCGAATCGCCCAGCGCGGCGGCCGCACCTCGGGCCTGGGCGATGCGGTCGGCCGGGACCTGGACATGCAATTCCGACGGGAGGATGGCGCCGGTGGTCTCGTCCTCGAGGCGCGACAGGAGCTGGCGCAGGATCCGGAAGCTCGACGGCACGACGCCCGAGGCGTCGCCCGAATGGACGCCTTCCGTCAGCACCCGGACCGTCAGCGTCCCGGAGCATAGGCCCCGCAAGGACGTGGTGAGCCAGAGCTGGTCGTAATTGCCGCAGCCGGAATCGAGGCAGACTACAAGGGAGGGGCTGCCGATGCGCCCCGCCAGGTGCCCGACATAGTGAGGCAGGTCGTAGCTGCCGGACTCCTCGCAGGCCTCGATGAGGACCACCGCATGGGCGTGGGGAATGCCCTGCTCGTGGAGCGCGGTGATCGCCGCCAGCGTCGCGAAGATCGCATAGCCGTCGTCGGCGCCGCCCCGGCCGTAGAGCTTGTCGTCCTTGCGAACCGGGATCCAGGGCCCGAGGCCCTCGGCCCAGCCGGTCATCTCCGGCTGCTTGTCCAGATGGCCGTAGAGCAGCACCGTATCCTCGCCAGGTCCCGGAATGTCGATGAGGATGAGCGGCGTGCGCCCCGGCAGGCGCAGGACCTCGAGGGTCGCCCCCGGCAGCTGGGCGATCTTGCCGCGCGCCCAGCGCTCCATGAGCGCCACCGCCCGGTCCATGTGCCCATGCTTGGCCCAGTCCGGATCGAAGGCCGGCGACTTGTTGGGAATCCGGATGTATTCGACCAGCTGGGGGATGATCTCGTCGTCCCACAGCCGGTCCACGAAGCGCGTCAGTTTGGCTTGATCCATCACGTCCATCCGGCGATCGGTTGTGCGGCCGGCGATTTCGCCAGCATTCGGCGTCGAAGTCCAGGCGCGGCGGCTTCCTATTTCCGCGGCAGGCCGATGGCCCGGCCGGCATTGGCGGGCCGGGGCAGGCCAACCTGGCCGGCCTCGATGGCCTCGATCTTGGCCAGCACCTCGGGCAGGAAGGGGGCGGATTTGGGTCCGCTCATGTCGATGTTGACCAGCATCTGCTCGTTTGTAGCGCGCAGCTCGGGAGAATCTTCCGCATAGAGAAAGTGGAACACATGCAGGCGCTTCTGGTCATGACCCAGGATCTGGGTCTCGACCCGGGTCTCCATCCCTCCCTTGATCTCGCGCAGGTAGTTGAGATGGACTTCCAGGGTGAAGAGGCTATGGCCCTTGGCCAGACGGTCCTTTTCGCCAAGCCCGATATGCTCCATCAGGGTCGTCGTCGCGTTGCTGAAGATCACCATGTAGTAAGCGTCGTTCAGATGGTTGTTGTAGTCGACCCAGCCGGGCTGAACCCGCTCGCGATGGAGTTCGAGAAGTCCGGTCACCTTGGCATCTCCCTTTAACGCCGCGTTTTGGCTCAGCGTCGATAGCGCGTCGATTGCCGGTTTACAATGGCTTCCGCCTTTGCGAGCCTTGCCGGCCCGATCAGGAGCAAGATCGGGTCAGCTTCTGTCAAGCTGACCCGTGAATCTTGCTCTACATGTTGGAATTAGAGCCTGATTCACGTCTCAAGCCGAACGGGCTTGAGGCGATCAGGCTCCAGGAGACGCCGATGCGCATGACCCCCCTCCATCCTCGCTTCGGGGTCGAGATCCATGACGTCGACCTCGCCGCCGTGACCGCGAGGGACGGCTATCCCGCCATCCGTCAGGCCTTCGAGACCCACACGCTCCTGCTGTTCCGCAATCAGCGCCTGGACGACGAAGCCCATCTGGCGCTGGGCGCCCTGTTCGGGCCGATCGAGGATCGCTCCCAGAGCGCGGACGGCCCGAAGCCCGCCATGTCCCAGGTCAGCAACCGGCGCGAGGACATGACGCTCGCCCCCGCCGACGACGATCACACGCTGAACCTGATGGCCAACCAGCTATGGCACACCGATAGCACCTTCCTGCCGGCGCCGGCGCTGGCCAACATCCTGGCGGCCCGGGTCGTCAGCTCGCGCGGCGGAGAGACGGAATTCGCCTCCACCCGCGCCGCCTGGCAGGACATGCCCGAGAGCCTGAAGGCGAAGGCGAGGGATGCGGTCTTCCGCCATCGCTACGCCCATTCGCGGGCCAAGATTTCGGCCCGCCTCGCGACCCAGGAATTGTTCACCAAATGGTCCGACCAGGCCTGGAAAGCGCTCTGGCGCAATCCCGTAACCGGGGAGGATGGCCTCTATATCGCGTCCCACGCCTTCGCCGTGGACGGGTTGCCCGAGGCCGAAGGCCAGGCCCTCATCGACGAGCTGATCGCCTTCGCCACCCGTCCCGGCACCGTCTACACCCATGCCTGGCGGCCGGGCGACGTGCTGATCTGGGACGAGCGCGCCATGCTCCACCGCGGCCGGCCCTGGCCCTATGAAGAGGAACGCACCCTCGCCAGCATCTGCATCACCGCCCGCGACGTGGACGGCCTCGACCAGATGCGGCCGCCTCCCGCGATCTAGGCGTCTGCCGTCACCCCGCCTGCGGTGCCTTGGCGGTGAGGCCGCCGTCGACGACGAACTGCTGGCCGGAGATGAAGGCGGACGCGTCCGAAGCCAGGAACAAGGCGCATTCGGCGATGTCGCGCGGTACGCCGCTGCGGCCCACGGGATGGAGCGCCACCAGGTTGCGGCGCGCGGCATCCGGATCGGGCAGGCTTGCCATATAGGCATCGGCCATTTCCGTCTTGATCCAACCCGGCGCGATGGTGTTGCAGCGGATGCCGTCGCGCCCGTGGTCCACCGCGATGGCGCGGGTGAGAGCATGGACCGCGCCCTTGGAGGCGCAATAGATCGCGAGGCCGGGATCGGCGACGAACCCGTCATAGGAGCCGATGTTGACGATCGAACCGCCGCCGCGCTTGCGCATCGGGGCGAGTGCCGCCTTGGCGCAAAGGAACACGGCCTTCACGTTGACCCCCATCACCCGGTCGAACTCCTCTTCCGAGGTGTGCTCGATGGTCTTCTCGACCTGGGTGCCGGCATTGTTCACCAGGATGTCGAGTGCGCCGAAGCGCTGCCGCACGGCCTCGAACAGCTTCTCGACGTCGGCCGCCCTGGAAACGTCGCCGGCAAGGAACAGCAGATTGGGGTTCCGGGGCAGGCCGTCCGCCGCCTTGCGCGCCGTGGTCGCGACCGAGGCGCCTTCGGAAAGGAACAGCTCGACGATGGCCCGGCCGATGCCCCGCGACCCGCCGGTGACGAGGGCGGTCTTGCCTTGAAGCCGTCCGGTCATGGCACGGCCGAGAGGGCGCGCAGGACCTTGGCCTGGAAATCATGCACGGCGTGCTCGCTGATCTCCGTCCGGCCGGGATCGACGACGAAGCGCCCGCGCCGGTAGCCGAGGCTGTGCAGGCCCGATTGCACGCTTTCGCAGATCGGGATGTCCTCCACGCGCACGCCGTGGACGAAATCGATCACGCTTCGCTCCGCCTCGGTCAGCGGATGGGGCGGGAAATACCATTCGACCTTCTGCACCGTCCGCTCGGGCGAGACTGGCACGTGGTGGAAGACGGTCAGATTCCCGCCGGGATAGACCTCCAGGCACCAGTTCGGCCAGAGCAGCCAACTGCCGAATTCGTCGGTCTTGGCCGCCGTCTCCGTCTTGGCCCAATAGCCCTGAGCCTCGCCCTTGTCGCGGCTGCGGTGGCTGTGGTGATGCTCATGCACCGTGATCCGGTAGCTGCCGTATTCGAGCGCCCCTTCCACCAGCGACCGGTGGGAGATCGGGCAGTGGAAACATTCGGAATAGTTCTCGACCGAGTTCTTCCAGTTGGCCTGGAGCGTGTATTCCTGGCGATGGGCGCAAACGAGATCGGCCGCGCCGGGCGAGAAGGACGCAACCTCGGCCGCGAGCGCGCCGGCAACCCCGGAGAAGGGCGCCGCCTTGCCGTCAAGATTGACGAACAGGAAGCCGAGAAAGGAGTCCAGGTGCACGGGAACGAGGGAAAAGTCGCCCTTGTCGAAGCCTGCCAGGCCTTCTGCGCCTCGGGCCGAGCGCAGCGCTCCTTCAAGATCATAGGCCCAGGCGTGATAGGGGCAGGTGATGATGGCGGAAAGCTGGCCCTCGCCCTCTAGAAGCCTATGGGCGCGGTGCTGGCAGACGTTGAAATAGGCTCTGAGCTCCCCGGCGCGGTCGCGCAGCAGGACGACGCTCTGGTCCAGGATCTCCCGCACGATATAGCTGCCGGGGGCGGGCAGCATCGAGACATGGCCGACGTACTGCCAGCTGTGATGGAAGATGCGCCGCCGTTCCTGCTCGAAGATCTCGGGATCCCAGTAGTAGCGGCCGGGCAGCGTGCGCGATCGCTCCGGCTCCGCTTCAAACCGGTCGATGCCGGGAAAACTGGCGACGCTGCTCATGGCCTTGGCCCTCCATTCCGTCCGACGAGGGCCAATCGATTAGTCGTCGCCGCGTTCGGCCCTTGCCAGCATGGCGTCGGTTTCGGCCTCGATGCGGCCGCGGTCGATGCCGATATCCGCCAGCATGCGCTCATCCAGGGCTCCCAGGGCACGGATCGCGGCCCGCCGCTTCAACCCCTGCTGCAGGGAATGAAGGAGACGGCTCATCATGGAGAGCCGCGGCTTGTCGAGGCAAGCCCCGGATTGGGCGGCGGATTTGCCAAGCTGGCGGGAGAGGCCGTGGCCGGCGAACCGGGGGAACAGGGTGGTGGCGGACATTCTTCAAATTCCTTTAGCAGGGTGGGTAACGCGGTTGACCAATAATTGGGCTTTCTGACGTGCATCTTCAAACGAATCGTTCTTGACCCATTATCAAGAAATATTTGAAAATAGTCCCATGGCGACGCCTCTTCCCGGCCTAAACCTGATGCGGACCTTCGAGGTCGCGGGACGGCTGTCGAGTTTCACCAAGGCGGCGGGCGAGCTGCATGTGACCCCGGCCGCGGTCAGTTACCAGATGCGCGCGCTCGAGGATCAGCTCGGCGTCAGGCTTTTCGCGCGCACGAGCCGCGTCGTCTGCCTGACGCCAGCCGGCGAAATCCTGCTGGCAGGCGTCGGCGAGGCGCTGGACGGCATCGGGCGCGCGCTCGCCAGGATCGGCACCATGGATGGCCGGCCGCAATTGAACGTCACCACCTCGTCCTCCTTCGCGGCCAAATGGCTGGTGCCGCGCCTGCACGACTTCCTGCGCCGCTATCCCGACACGGACGTGCGCATGAACGTCACGGAAGGCGTGGTCGATCTGACCCGGGGCGAGGCCGATCTCGCCGTGCGCTTCGGCAACGGCAACTATCCGGGATTGCAGATCGACCGGCTGTTCGAGGAGACCATCTTCCCGGTCTGCAGCCCGAAGCTGCTGCAGGGCAAGCACCCGCTGCGCCAGCCTCGCGGGCTGAAGCATCACACGCTCATTCATGTCGAGTGGCGCGCCCAGGGGGCGACCTGGCCCGACTGGCGGATGTGGCTGCTGGCGGCCGGGATTCGCGACCTCGATCCGATGCGGGGCCTGCGCTTCACCCAGACTTCGCTCGCCCTTCAGGCGGCGATCGACGGACAGGGCGTGGCCCTCACGGAATCGACCCTGGTCTCGGACGATCTCGCGTCGGGCCGTCTGGTCAGGCCCTTCACTCTCACCATCAAGGGCCCGGCGCAGTTCGCCTACTACGCGCTCACCACGCCGGCCGGCGCCGAGCGACCGCTGGTCAAGGCCTTCCGCCAATGGCTCATCGACCAGGCCGGGCTGATGAAGATCCAGGACCAGCACTGAGGTCCTGGCATTCTTCTATCGCTCAGTCGACGCATCCCGCCTTGCGATATGCGCGTCGTGGCGGCGGGAGGCAGGTATCCCTTTGTCGCCGGGATACCGCCCCCCGCCCCGTTTGGCCGCGCATCACGTGGAAGACGAATGTCTTCCCGCTGCTCACGCCCCGGAATTGAATCGGGCGTAGGCCTTCTGCCATAGCGCCTGTCCCGTGGGCGTCAGCGTCATCTCCTGGAGCGAATCGGGGCCGATATCCTCCGACTTCAGGACCGTCGAACGCAGGTTCTCCGGTATCACCTTCTTGGCGATCAAACTGTCCGCGGTAATGGAGTTCTGCGGCGGCTGGTAGCCGGTGAAATTCACGAAGTTGTTGTAGGCCACGCCCTCTTCCAGCAGGTAGTTCAGCCACAGATGGGCCAGCACCGGCTTGGTCGTGGTCGAACAGATCGCCCAGCAGTCGTTCTGGCTCGGGCCTTTTCCTCTGCCCGCCCACCAATAGCGCAGGTGCGATCCGTTATCTCCCGGGGGCAGATAGGCGAAGTAGGCCGCAAGCAGGTCTCCCGACCAGGAGTGGTGCAGCCAGCTCTCGCCGGTCGCCAGCGTCTGGTACATGGTGATGTTGATCTTCGGATTGCAAATCGGGATCAGCGCCTTGAGGTCGGCCAACGCCTGGTCGATCGCGGCCGGATCTTCGGTGTTGATGTCATAGAACTGGCGATAGAGCAGCCCCATGGTCAGCGCCTCGCGGGTGTCGTCGAGCACGCCGACATAGCCTGTGTATTTCTTTGCATTCCAGAAGATCGACCAGGGATTCGCGAGATTGGGGATGTCCTCGGTGACCTTGTCGTCGCGCCAGCCGATGCCCGTGTTGTACACGACGTAGGGGACCGTGTAGCTCGCCCCCGCGTCATAGAAGGGCTTTTGCAGCGAGGGCCAGACGTTCGCCTTCAAATTCGGGACATAGTCGAAGTTGATCGGCTTGATCAGCCTGCCGGCCACCGCCTGGTCTAGACGATCCGGCGTTATCTCCAAGACGTCAGGGGTGACGGCGTGGGTGGCGAGGCGGGTGATCGACTGGTCCTGGGTATCGAAGGTGCTGAGCTCGACATTCACGTTGTACTTCTTGCCGAACTCCGCCATCAGTTTCTTGTCGAAATAGTCCTGGTAGTTCCAGATCTTGAACGTGCCGCCCGTCTCGGGCGCGAGCCCGCTCTTGATCGGATCCTCGAACACCGGCAGCGTCACCGGATGGTTCGGCCGGGCGAGCGAGATGCCGCCCGGACCCGGCTGCTTTCCGGCCTCGTCGGCGAGCACGCCGCGGGTCAGGAGCGGCAGGGCCGCTGCCGCCAGGCTGGCGCTACCGAATGCCTTGAGCAGCTTGCGCCGTGCGATTCTTTCGCTCTGCAAATGGGCAAGAAGACGACGACGTTCGAATTCATGATCACTCATTGGAGCCTCCCATCGCGCTTGGTTGCCGGATTGTTGATTAGGGCGCATGCCGCTCCGGCAGCCGGCGTTGTCCGGCGTCTTGCCCGGAGCTCCTGGCTGCTCGGATCGGCGTCACTCATGCCAGGTATCCCGCGGCGCGATCGGCGGCCGCAGCTTCGGGCGCGCGCGCCGCGGGATCGCCCCAGCCGCCGCCGCCCGCACTGCGGTAGCGAATCACATCGCCGCGCTTGAGCCGGAGGCCGATATGCTTGCTGGCCAGCGGTTTCTCTATTCCATCCGCCGTCTTCAGCCAACCGCCCGCCATCCCGCCGGGCGCTCCGCCGGCCCAGCCCCAAGGCGCGGTCTCCGGATGCGACTGCTGGAAATATCCCGACACCGTGCAGACCGAGGCGAGGATCTCGTAGTCGCGCTCCATGGCGAGCCCGCCGCGGAACTGGCCGCCGCCGCCGCTGCCCGGCACCAGGGCCGAGCGGCGGACGCGCACGGGGCTCATGGTCTCGAGCACCTCGGCCGAGAGCAGGGCGCAGTTGCCGCCATGGGTGTCGACGGCGGGAATTCCATCGCCGCCGGGATAACCGCCCATGCCGCCGCCGATGATGTCGGCGATGAGGAAATAGGCGGGTCCGTCTCCCGAGACTGACCGAGGCCGGTCGTCGAGCCCGCCGGCGACGAAGGTCGGGAAGGAGACATGGCTGCCGGCCGCGGCCGTCGCCGGCACCAGGGGCGTCAGCGCCTTCAGCACGGCGTCGGCCAGGGCCTGCTGAGTCAGATGGCGCACCGAGACGGCCGCCGGCCGGCGCGGCCAGAGCACCGAGCCTTCCGGGACGCGGATTTCGATCGGCCGGTTGCAGCCTTCATTTTGCGGCAGGCTCGGCGCGAACAAGGCCTTCACCGCGAAGTGCACCATGGAAAGGGTGGAGGAGGGCGGGCAGTTGAGCCCGCAATCGCGTTGCGCGCTGGTGCCGGCGAAATCGAGGACGAGTCGGTCGCCCTCGATTTTCGCCGCGACCCGGATCTCGATGGGTTCCTTCGCGCCGAAGCCGTCCTCGATCAGCACGCTGGCCTCGCCCGCCCCGTGGCCCAGAGCGGCAAGGGAACGCCGGACATAGGTCTCGGCATAGTCCATCACGGCCGAGGACAAGGCCTTGAAGCGCTCGGCGCCATAGCGCCTGGCGAGAGCCTGGACCCTGAGCGCCCCGGTGCGGCAGCCGGCGATCTGGGCGCGCAGATCTCCGGTGCAGGCCTTGGGATCGCGCACATTGGCGCCGATGATGTCGAAGATGGCCTGGACCGGCTTGTCGCCGTCGATCAGCTTCAAGGGCGGCAGGATCAGCCCCTCCTCGAAGACCTCGTGGCTGTCCGCCGCCTCGGTCCCGGGAACCTTGCCGCCGACATCGATGTGATGGGCGATGGTGGAGGCGATCGCGATGATCTCGCCGTCGTGGAAGATGGGGCTGAACAGAACGATGTCGGGCGTGTGGGTGCAGCCCCGATATGGATCGTTGCACACCAGCACGTCGCCCTCGCGCCAGTCGGCAAGCGGAATCGCCTTCAGCATATGATCGGCGGCGAGGCGCATGATGCCGAGCTGGGCCGGAATCGTCTCGGCCTGGGCCAGCATCTCGCCGTTGGGCAACAATAGGCCGCAGGCATAGTCGTACATGTCCCAGATGATCGAGGAGTAGGCCGAGCGCCGGAGCGCCATGGACATCTCCTCGGCGGCGCTGACGATCTCATGCTGGAACGTGTCGCGATCGATGGGATCGATGTTCATCTCGGCATCCCCGCTTCGGATCTTATGGAGAGCACGCCGCCGGCGAGCACCCTTGCCAGTTTGTCGGCCATCACCAGGACTGTCGAGTCGAGCTGGTGGATGAGAGCGGGCCCGCGGATCACGGCACCCGGCCGAAGATCGGCGCGCTCGAAATGCCGGCAGGGGACGAAACCCTCGCCGCGGTCGAGGCAGGCCGGACGCTCGTCGACCGGCGCCGGCTCGTAGGCCTCGCCGGATGTCTCATCGGGCGGCGGCGGCCGGTCGAGGCGGCCAAGCCCGGTCAATCGCAGGTTCACCAGCTCAACGGGGTTGGCCTCGTCGGCATGGCCGTAGGCCGCGCGATGGGCGGCGTGAAAGCGCGCGCCGATGGATTTCGCGTCCCACCATTCCGCCTCGCCTGGCATGGGAAGCGCCAGCTCCAACTCATGGAACTGGCCGAGGTAGCGCAGATCGCCGGCGAGCTGGAAGCTGCGGGCGACTTCGGCGATCCCGTCGGCGGCGAGTTCTTCGGCGAGCTGCTCGCGCAACCGCGTAACCTTGGCCGCGAGGGTTGCGACGTCGGCCTCGCCGAGGCCGGCGCGATGGACGTTCTGGGCCGTATGGCGGATGTCGGTCATGAGCAGGCCTTCGGCGCAGAACACCCCCGGATGGCGGGGCACCAGCACCTCGGCCATGGCGAGCCCGGCAGCGAGATAGGGCGCAAAGAGCGGGCCCGCCCCGCCGAAGGCGAGCAGCGAAAAGCGGCGCACGTCGAGGCCGCGCTCCACGGAGATGGTGCGGATCGCCTGGGTCATCTGGACATTGGCGATGGCGAGGATGCCCGACGCCGCCTCTTCCACCGACATGGCGAGCGGCTTGGCCACGCCGTCGCGGACTGCGGCCGCCGCCAGCGCCGCATCGAGCTTCACCCTGCCGCCCAGGTAGCGCGCCGGATCGATGAGGCCGAGGACCACGGCGGCATCGGTGGTGGTGGGGGCGCTGCCGCCCTGGCCGTAGCAAGCCGGGCCGGGCACGGCGCCGGCGGAATCCGGTCCGACCTTGAGAGCGCCACCGCGATCGATCCAGGCGATGGAGCCGCCGCCGGCGGAGATGGTTTCGATGTCCAGGCTGGGCAGGCGCAGGGGCTGGCCGCCGATGGCGCGCTCGCGCACGCCGCGCGGTTCGCCCGCGGCGATGACCGAGAAGTCCGCCGAAGTCCCGCCCATGTCGAAGGTCACGAGATCGGCGCGGCCGAGCCGCCGGCCCAGCTCGCGCCCGGCGATGACGCCGGCGGCAGGACCGGAGAGCATCATGTGGGCCGGGTTCGCGCGCGCCGCCCGCGGGGTCGCGACGCCGCCGTCGCTGCGCATGAGCCGCAAGGGGCAACGCGCGCCCACCTCCGCCATCTTGGCCTCGACTTCGCCGAGATAACGGCTCACGACCGAGCCGACATAGGCGGCAAGCGCGGTGGTGTTGGCCCGCGGATATTCCTCGATCTGCGGATTGACCACGCTGGAGAGATAGAGGGGCACCGCGGGCATCGCCTCGGCGAGCGCGTCCGCCAGCCGGCGTTCATGCCGGTCGTCGAGAAAGGAGAAGTTGAGGCAGATGGCCACGGCCTCCGGCTCGAGGGCCGCGACCGCGGCCACGACCCGGGTGATCTCGGCCTCGCCCAAGGGTTCGACCACGGCACCGAAGGCATCGAGACGCTCGGCCACTTCGACCACCCTGGCGCGGGGCACGATGGGCTCCGGCTTCTGCTGGCGCAGCGGATAGAGCTTCGGGCGTTGCTGAGTCCCGATCTCCAGGATGTCGCGGAACCCCTCCGTGACCAAGAGCACGGTGCGTGCGCCCTTGCGGGTGAGGAAGGCGTTGGTCGCGACCGTGAAGCCGTGGACGAAGAGATCGACATCGCCCGGCGTCAGTCCCGCCTCGCCGGCGATGCGCGCGATGCCCGTGGCGATGGCGTCGGCGCTCCCGCGCCGCCCCGAGGGCAGCTTCTCGATCAGGGTCCGTCCGGTCGCGCCGTCGATCAGGACCAGGTCGGTGAAGGTGCCGCCGACGTCGGCGGCGAGAAAAATCATTGGTTCACCGGCTCCGGAAGCCTTTGACGGAAGCCGCCGTGTCTGACTTCGGCAAGCGGCCTGATGCAAGGTGCCGCAGGTTAGTCACCCGCGGTGGAGGCTGTCAATTTTACCCCGGCCAAGGCAGTCTTGGCCGACCGCATCTCGTCTGCGGCCTCGCAGACTCAGGGACCAGCACCATGGCGCATCACTTCGTCTGTCTCACGTTCGACTACGACAACACCTCGGCCAAGATCGCGGCGGGGATGACCACGCCGACGGCGATCTCGCGGGGCGAGTTCGGCGTCGTCGGCACGGAGCGCCTGCTGGCGCTGCTCGGCCAGCACGGCATCGCCACCTCCTGGTTCATTCCGGGCCACAGCATCGAGAGTTACCCCGCTTCCTGCGCCCGGATCGTGGAAGCCGGCCATGAGATCGGCCATCACGGTTGGACCCATCGCACGCCGGTTTCGCTGTCGCGCGAGGAGGAGGAGCGTGAGCTCATCCGCGGCAATGAGGCGATCGTTCGCCTTGCCGGTCGCCCGGCCCGCGGCTACCGGTCGCCCTCCTGGGACTTGAGCCCCCATTCCATCGCCCTGCTGCTGAAGCACGGCTTCGTCTATGACAGCAGCCTCATGGGCCATGATTACCTGCCCTACCAGGCGCGCGAAGGCGACGTCGTGACCCTTCAGGAACCGCTCCGCCCAGGCAAGGATACTAGTCTGGTCGAGATGCCCATCAGCTGGAGCCTCGACGACTACCCGGCCTTCGAATACAGCTACAGCGACAACATGCTCCAGCAGGGGCTGATGAACGCCCGGCTGGTGAGCGAGAACTGGTTTGACGACTTCGCCTATATGCGCGACCACTATGACTGGGGCGTCCTTACTTACACGTTTCATCCGCACATTATCGGCCGGGGGCACCGGATGATGATGCTGGAGCGCCTGATCGGCCGTCTTACCGAAGCGGGCGCCACATTCGTCACCATGGAGCGGGCGGTAGAGGAATACCGCCAGCGCTTTCCCTCCGGGCGCGGCAAGCCGGCGGGCTAGGCAGCGCCGACGAAGACATGTGGATTGATTTCCCCATCATCGTCATGCCCGCGAAAGCGGGCATCCAGAGTTGCCTCGGCACCACGCTGGCCCTGGATTCCCGCTTGCGCGGGAACGACGAAGGAAAGGGGATCGTTGTTGGGCGATTTCTAGCACGGCCCGGCAAGCCGGCGACGCAGTGAACATACAAGCAAGGGAGAAACGGGCATGAGTTTCGATTTCAAGGGCAAGCGCGCGGTCGTCACCGGCGGAAGCCGCAGCATCGGGCGCCAGATCGCCCGCCAGTTCGCCGAGGCCGGCGCGGCGGTCTCCATCTGCGCCCGCGGCGAACAGGGGCTGGCCGAGGCAAGGGCGGAACTGGCCCGGTTCGGGGGCAAGGTGCACGCCGCGCGCTGCGATCTCGCCGATGGCGCGGCCGTCGCGCGTTACATCGGCGAAGCGGGCGCGGCGCTGGGCGGCATCGACATCCTGGTCAACAATGCTTCGGGCTACGGCAATGCCGACGAAGAGGCCAACTGGGCCGCCTGCCTCGCCGTCGATGTGTTGGCGACGGCCCGGGCCTCCCGGGCGGCGGTCCCGATGCTGGCCAGCGCCGGGGGCGGGGCGATCGTCAACATCTCGTCAATTTCCGGAATGAAGCCCGCGTCCTCCGATCAGCCCTATGCCGCCGCCAAAGCGGCGCTGATTCAATACACCACGAGCCAGGCGGCGGCGCTCGCCGGCAAGGGCATCCGGGTGAACGGGGTGGCGCCGGGTTCGATCGAGACGCCGGGCGGCTATTGGGACATCGTCAAGACCGAAGACCGCGCCCTCTACGACGAGGTGATCCGCGGCATTCCCTTCGGGCGCCACGGGCGAACCGACGAGGTCGCGAACACGGTGCTGTTCCTCGCCTCTCCGCTTGCCAGCTGGATCACCGGCCAGACCATCGTCGTCGATGGCGGCCAGATTCTGCGCACGACGTTGTAGTCGGGCGGGGCGATCAGCCGGCGAGCGCCACGCCTGCGAGCCGGCCGATCGCGAAGGTGATGGCGGCCGCTCCATAGCCGATGAGGATCTGGCGAAGGCTGGAGGAGAGCGTGCCGCGCCCGGTGAAGAGCGCGGTGCCGGCGCCGATGAGGGCCAGCGCCACGCCGCTGAGCACGAGGCTCGCCGCCAGGGCCGCCGTGCCGCTCAGCAGGAAATAGGGCACCACCGGAAAGATCGCGCCGAGACAGAACAGCCCGAAGGAGGCGGCCGCGGCCGACCAGGGCGAGCCGCCGAGATCTTCGGGATTGATGCCCAGTTCCTCCCGCACGAGGGTATCGAGGGCCGTGTCCTTGTTGGCCATGAGCTTTTCCGCGAGCTTGCGCGCTTCGGCCTCGCCCAGGCCTTTGGCCTGGTAGATCAGGACCATCTCCTCGAGCTCTTCCTCGGGCACGCTGCGAAGTTCCTCGGCCTCGACATCGATCTGACGCTGGTTGAGTTCGCGCGAGCTGGTGACCGAGAGCCATTCGCCCATGGCCATGGAGCAGGCCCCGGCCACCAGACCGGCGATGCCGGTAAGCAGGATGTTGCGGGCCGAGGCCTCGGCGCCAGCCACGCCCATGACCAGGCTCAAATTGGAGACGAGGCCGTCGTTGGCCCCCAGCACCGCCGCGCGCAGCGCGTTGCCGCCGGACCGGTGGCCGCCTTCCAGCCGGGCGAGGGCTCCGCCGGAAAGCCCGCCGGATTCGCTTATGACAGCCTTGATGATGCGGTTGTGGGAACGCTCGTCGTCGGGCAGTCCGCCGCTCACCGCCTGCGGCTGTTTGTCGTATTGCTGGACGTCGCGGCTCTCGAGCTTGCTTACCGTCGACAGCACGAAGGCCGGGCCGAAACGCCGCGCCAGCCAGCCGAGCGCCCGGCCGCGCCAGCCGCGCCTGAGATGCCCGACCTTGACGCCGATGCGGTCGAGCTGCTTGTGCCAGAACTCGGCATGGGCTTCCTCGACCGCGGCCAGCCGCCGGTAGACTTCGCTGACGCGCGGATCGGACTCCGCATCGGCCAATGCCCGATAAAGTCCGGCGCTGTCCACTTCGCCCTCGAGGTTGGCGCGGTAGCGCGCCGCCGCTTCTTTCTGCTCTGTCACTGTTCGCGTCCTTGCCGGCTGACTCGATCTTAACAGGTTCCGGGCGCTCTCGGCGCCCGAAGGCGGATAGCGAAACAGGCGCCGGCCTCTACTTTGCCCCGCGGCTTGCGCGCGCGACGTCAGCAGGGCGATGGTTTCACTGCGGAATTCCGGCTAACATCCGCGCCGTTTTTGCCGGGCAGTGGGGTCATACATGCGTATCGTCGAGCAGTTTCCGCAGCAAGTCCGCATGTTCGACGATGTCCGGATCCCGCTTTCGGACGGGGTTCATCTGGCGGCTCGCATCTGGCGGCCGGTCGAGTCCGACCGCCATCCGGTGCCGGCGATCCTGGAATATCTGCCCTACCGGCGCCGCGATGGCACGGCCGATCGCGATTACCTGACCCATCCCTATTTCGCCGGCCATGGCTACGCCGCGGTCCGGGTGGACATCCGCGGCAGCGGCGACAGCGAGGGCGTGCTCCTGGGCGAATACCTGAAGCAGGAGCAGGACGACGCGATCGAGATCATCGCTTGGCTGGCGGCCCAGCCTTGGTGCAGCGGGTCGGTCGGCATGATCGGCATCTCCTGGGGCGGCTTCAACGGGCTGCAGGTGGCGGCCCGCCGGCCGCCGGCCTTGAAGGCGATCGTCACCATCGCCTCCACCGACGACCGCTACGCGGACGACATTCATTTCATGGGCGGCTGCCTGTTGGGCGACAAACTCGGCTGGGGCTCGACCATCTTCTCCATCAACGCGGCGCCGCCCGATCCGGCGATCGTGGGCGAGGGCTGGCGCGAGCTTTGGCTGCAGCGCCTGGAGGGCAACGGCCTTTGGGCGCTCGAATGGCTGAAGCACCAGCGCCGGGACGATTTCTACAAGCAGGGCTCGGTGTGCGAGGATTGGACGGCCATCCAATGCGCCGTCTATGCCGTGGGCGGCTGGAACGACGGCTATACCAATCCCGTTTTCCGCATGCTCGCCAACCTGCAATGCCCGAAGAAGGCCCTGGTCGGACCCTGGGCCCATAAATATCCCCATTTCGCCCGGCCGGGGCCGGAAATCGGCTTCCTCCAGGAATGCCTGCGCTGGTGGGACCAGTGGCTGAAGGGCAAGGAAACCGGGATCATGAAGGAGCCGGCCTTGCGCGTCTGGCTGGAAGACCCGGCACCACCGCGCTCCCACCACGAGACGCGGCCCGGGCGCTGGGCGGCCGAGGAAACCTGGCCGAGCCCGCGCATCAAGACGAGGCGCTGGTCGCTCGCCCCGGGCCGGCTCGCCGAGGGAACCGTGCCGGACGAGGCGATGACCATCCGTTCGCCGGAGACCGTGGGGCTTGCGTCGGGTTCCTGGTGCCCCTACGGCCTCGGCCACGATCTTCCCACCGACCAGCGGGTCGAGGCCGGCGGCTCGCTCGTCTTCGATACCGGGCCGCTGGCCCAGGACTTCGACATGCTGGGCGCCGCGGTGGTGGAGCTCGACGTCGCCGCCGACAAGCCGGTCGCCAAGCTCGCCTGCACCTTGTCGGAGATCCTGCCGGACGGCGCGGTGGCGCGGATTTCCTATGGCCTACTCAACCTGACCCACCGGGAGAGTCACGAGCATCCCACACCGCTCTCGCCGGGCAAACGCTATCGGGTCAAGGTCCAGCTCAACGACGCGGGCCATCGCTTCGTCGCCGGCACGCGGATTCGCCTGGCGATCTCCAGCGCCTATTGGCCGATCGCCTGGCCTTCGCCCGAGGCCGCGACCCTCACTATCCATGGCGGGCACAGCGGGCTCAGCTTGCCGGTGCGCCCGCCGCGGGCGGAGGATGCGGCCCTGGCGCCCTTCCCGGAGTCCGAGGCATCGGCCCGGCTGAAGCGGAGCGTCCTGGAGCCGCCCTTCGAGCGGCGGACCATCACCACCGACCGGGCGACCGGCGAGGTGGTCTACGAATGGTCGGAAGGGGACGGCACCTATCGCATCGAGGACATCGATCTCACGGTTTCGATCCGCCGCACCCGCCGGGTTTCGATCCTGCCCGAGGATCCCAATTCGGCCCGCGCCGAAATCCGCTGGCATCGCGCCTATTCCAGGGGAAACTGGCGCGCCGCGGCGGAGAGCACGACCGTTCTCACCGGCGACCGGAAGGACTTCCGGCTGGTCGCCAGTCTGGACGCCTATGAGGGGGAGAGTAGAGTGTTCTGTCGAAGCTGGGACGAGCGCATCCCGCGCGATCTCAACTGAGGCGGAAATTCAGGCGAGGCTTGGAAATCGACTGCAACGAACAATGGGAGAGATGAAGCTATGACGACCAATCCGACCGATCGGGGAATGACGCGCCGGCGGCTGCTTCAGGGGGCGGCGGCGGTGGGCGTGGCCGCGGCCATGGAGCCGCGCTATTCGCTGGCAGAGGGCGGCAGCGTGCTGCGCGTGCGCTCCTATTCCGACATCCAGAACCTGGACCCGGCCTTCCGCACGGCCGAACCGGACAGCGACGTGATGGGCTGCATTTTCGTCAATCTGGCCAGCTACAAGACCAATACCACCAGCTGGGCCTGGCAGCCGGAAGCGGCGAAGTCCCTGAAGCAGCTCGATCCGACCCATGTCGCCTTCGAGCTGCATCCCGGGATCATGTATTCCGACGGCTACGGCGAGATGTCGGCCGACGACGTCAAGTACTCGCTCGAGCGCATCGCCGACCCGGCCGTCAAATCGGACTATGCCGACGACTGGGCGGCCCTCGACCACGTCGAGGTGAAGGACAAGTATTCGGGCACCATCGTGCTGAAGAAGCCCTTCGCGCCGCTTTGGACCAGCACCTTGCCCACCGACAGCTCCTGCATCCTGCCGAAGAAGGCGATGGATGCCGTGGGCGGCAAGTTCACCACCAAGCCGCCCTGCACCTCCGGCCCCTATCAGCTGAAGAGCTGGGAGCCGAAGACCAAGACGGTGCTCGTGCGCAATCCGGACTGGAAGCTCTACCGGCCCGAATTCGACGAGATCCATATCCTGCCCATCGAGGACGAGAAGACCGCCGAGCTCGGCTTCCAGGCGGGCGATCTCGACTACACCTGGACCAGCGTGTCCTCGATCCCGCGCTTCCTCAAGTCGCCGCCGGCGGGCGCCCGGTTCCAACGCCTGCCGTCGCTGGCCTATGTCTGGCTCGGCATCAACCAGGACAACGAGCAGTTCAAGGACATCCGCGTTCGCCAGGCGGTCCAGTACGCGGTCGACCGCAAGGCCGTCGTGGACGGCGCCTATCTGGGCGCGGCCCAGACGGCGACCGGCCTGATCGCACCCGGCCTGCCCGGCCACCGCAAGGCCAATCTGGTCAACCACAATGTGGAAAAGGCCAAGGAGCTGCTGAAGGCGGCCGGACTGGAAAACGGCTTCAGCTGCACGCTCGCCATCCTCAACAAGGCCGAGCGTCTGGCCGCGGCCCAGGTGGTGCAGGCCAATCTGGGGGAGGTCGGGATCACCGTCCAGATCGACCAGCACGACAGCGGCACCTTCTGGTCCCTGGGTGCGGAAAAGGCCGGCTCGCAGTGGAAGTCGCTGCAGCTCATCATCGACCGGTTCTCGATGCAGCCCGATCCGTTCTTCGCCACCGAGTGGTTCACGCCGGCCCAGATCGGCGTCTGGAACTGGGAACGCTTCAACAGCAAGGAGTTCGGCGACCTGAACGACGCGGCGCTCAGCGAGCTCGACCCGACCAAGCGCGCCGCGATGTACGTCAAGATGCAGAACCTGATGGAGGAGTCGGGCGACTACGTCTTCCTCACCCATGAGGCGACCGGCGTGCTCTGGAGCAAGAAGATCATACCGGCCCTGGAGCCCAATGGCGTGCCGGTCCTGGCGAAGTTCCGCAGGGCCTGATCGGGCCACGGTGACGAGTGGCGGGCGTCCGCGGCCGGAGCGTGGCCGCGAACGTCCGCGCTCATCCGGCGGCGCAACCAAATTCTATGCATCGGCCGTCGGCAAGGGCCGGTGCGAGGCAACTCGATGCTGACATACGCGGCGAAGCGATCCGGTCTCGCGCTCGCCGTGGTCATGGTGGTGATGGCGCTCCTGTTCGCGATGATTTACCTCATCCCGGGCGATCCGGCGCGCGTTGCCCTGGGACCACGGGCGAGCCAGGCCCTGATCGACGAGCTTCGCTCGCGCATGGGCCTCGACAAGCCCGTCTGGATCCAGATCCTGGACTTCTACCGCTCGGTTCTGACGGGCAATCTCGGCAACGACGTGCTGAGCGGGGAGAGCGTGCTGCGGATCATCACCGGCCAGATGCCCTACACGCTCGAGCTGATCTTCGGCTCCATGGTCTGGTCCATCCTGGTGGGGATACCGCTCGGCTGCCTCTCGGCCATGCGGCGGGGCTCGCTGGTCGATCGGGTGACGGCCGTGCTTTCGGTTTCGGTGATCGCGGTGCCGGCCTTCGTGATCGCCGTCTACCTGCTGCTGATCTTCGCCATCGCCCTGCAGTGGTTCCCGGCCATCGGCGCCGGCGACGATCCTCTCGACCAGGCCTATCACCTGGTCCTGCCGTCGGTCGCCCTCGGGCTTGGCTGGGTCGGCTACATCGCGCGCATGCTCAGGGCCTCGATCCTGGAAGTGCAGGGGGAGAACCATGTGCGCACCGCCCGCGCCTTCGGCCTGGCGGAAGGCAAGATCGTCTTCGATTACGTGCTGCGCATCGCCATCCTGCCGACCCTGACCGTGCTCGGCATCGGCATCGGCCAGCTGCTGTCGAGCGCGGTCTTCGCCGAGATCGTCTTCGCCCGGCCCGGCATCGGCAAGCTGGTCTATGACGCCATCATCACCCGCAACTATCCCATCGTCACCGGCACGGTGCTGGTGACGACCGTGTTCTTCGTCCTGGTCAATCTCGTGGCCGATCTCATGATCGCCTGGCTCGATCCCCGTGTCCGCCGCGGCCTCAACCGCTAAGCCGGCCGCCCCGCGGCGCGCCCGGAGCGCGCTGCGGCGCGTGCTTTCGGAGCCGCTTGGCTTGCTGGGCACCGTTCTCGTCGTGCTCGTCGTGCTCGGCGCCGTGTTCGCCGGTTTGCTGGCCCCCGATCCCATCGCCATGGCGCCCATCGACCGGTTCCTCACGCCTTCGATGGACCACCTCTTGGGCACCGACAATCTCGGGCGCGATCTTTTCGCCAGGGTGCTTTTCGGCGGCCGGATCGCGCTCGTCGTCTCCCTCGGCTCGACTGCGGCCTCCCTGCTCCTCGGCGTGGCGGCGGGGCTCGTCGCCGGCTATGGGCCGCGCTGGCTCGACAACCTGCTGCTGCTGATCTTCGACGCCCTCAAGTCCTTTCCCACAGTCATGCTGGCGCTGGCACTCGTGACCTTGCTGGGCCCCAGCGAATGGGCCGTGGTGCTGGTGGTGATCATCGCCAACGCGCCGTCCTACGCGCGCATGGCCAGGACCCAGACCATGTCCCTGCGCCACGCCCAGTTCGTCGAGGCCGAGCGGTCGCTTGGCGCCGGGGCGGGCCGGATCATCGCCAGCCACATCCTGCCCAACATCGTCGGCCCGATCCTGATCGTCGCCTCGATGGATATTCCCGTGGTCATCGCCATCGAGGCAGGCATGAGCTTTCTCGGGCTCGGCGTTCGCCCGCCCACCCCCTCCTGGGGCACGATCCTGGAAAGCGGCTTCGAGTACATCCAGGATTCGGCCTGGGCGGTGATCGCGGGCGGCCTGCCGATCATCATCACCACGCTCGGCTTCACCTTTCTGGGTGAGGCCCTGCGCGACACCTTCGACCCCAAGCTCGTGACCGGCCCCCGATGAGCGCGCCCGCCCTCGCGATCGAGCATTTGAGCGTGGACTACGCCACCGCGGCGGGTCCGCTCCATGCCTTGCGCGATGTCGGGATCGAGATCGGGGCAGGCGAGATCGTCGGCCTCGTTGGCGAAAGCGGTTGCGGCAAATCGACCCTGATCCAGGCCGTGCTGCGCCTGCTCTCGCCCAACGCGAGGATCACCGCCGGGCGGATGGCGCTCGCGGGCGTCGATCTCATGGGCCTCGATCCCGAGGCCATGCGCAAGCTGCGCGGCGACCGGATTTCGGTGGTCTTCCAGGATCCCATGACGGCCCTGAACCCGGTGCTCACCATCGGCCGGCAGATGGTCGACATCCAGTACCGCCGGCGCGAGCCGCGCGCCGCCAAGCGTCGGCGCGCGGTGGAGATGCTGAAGCGGGTGCATATCCCCGATCCCGAGAGCCGGTTCGATCAGTATCCCCACGAGTTCTCGGGCGGCATGCGTCAGCGCATCGCCATTGCCATGGCACTGATGGCCGAGCCGGCTCTGTTCATCGCCGACGAGCCGACCACGGCTCTCGACGCGACCTTGGAAGTGGCGACGATCGAATTGTTGAAGGCCCTACAGCGGGAGATCGGCTGCGCCATCCTCTTCGTCTCTCATCATCTGGGCGTGGTCGCCGAGCTCTGCGACCGGGTGAACGTCATGTATGCGGGCGAGGTCGTGGAGAGCGGACCGGTCAGGCCGGTGTTCCAGCGCCCGCAGCATCCCTATACCCAGCGGCTGCTCGCCTGCGACCCCGCCCGGGTGCGCGAGCGGACGCGCCATCTGCCGACCATCCCCGGCGACCTGCCCGACCTGGTGTCGCTGCCGCCCGGCTGCGTCTTCGCCGACCGCTGCCCCCAGGTCTTCGAGCCCTGCCGTCGCGCGCCGCCGCCGGCGGTGAAGACCGCGGAGCTGGAGGCGCTGCGCTGCTACCTCGCCAAGCCGTCGCCATGAATCCCCTCCTCGCGGTGGAAAACCTGGTCGTCCGCTTCCCGGTGGGTGGAGCGCTCGGGCATTACCTGAAAGGCGAGCCCCGTGCGATCGACGCCGTGGCCGGTGTCTCCTTGACCATGGAGCCGGGCGAGACCGTAGCCGTGGTGGGCGAATCCGGATCCGGCAAGACGACCCTAGCTCGCGCCATTGCCGGCCTGATTCCCGTCGCGGAAGGGGCGGTCCGCTTCCAGGGCCGGCCGGTCGCCAATCTCGGCCGTGCCGCCCGCAAGGAACTGCATCGGGAGATCGCCATGATCTTCCAGGATCCCGTCGGCAGCCTCAGCCCGCGCTTTTCGGTCAGGGGACTGCTGGCCGAGCCGTTCAGGATTCATGGCCTCGCCGAGCGCGATCTCGACGCCGAGGTGACGCGGCTCCTCGGCCTGGTCGGGCTGCCGCCCGCCATCGCCGAGCGCCATCCGCACCAGCTTTCCGGCGGCCAGGCGCGGCGCGTGGGTGTCGCCCGGGCCATCGCTCTTTCGCCCAAGCTGGTGATCGCCGACGAACCCACCGCCGGCCTCGATGTCTCAGTGCAGGGCGAGGTCCTGAACCTGCTGAACGAACTGCGCGAGCGCCTCGGGCTGTCGATGCTGATCATCACCCACAACCTGAATATCGTGCGCCACATCGCCGACCGCATGGCGATCATGTATCTCGGGCGCATCGTCGAGGCGGGCGAGACCGCTGCCATCTTCGCCAATCCCCGCCACCCGTACAGCCTGGCCCTCCTGTCGGCGAACCCGGAGCCCGATCCCGATGCGAGGCCCCGGCGCATTGCCCTCGAGGGCGAGGTGCCGAGCCTGCTGGCCCGGCCGGCGGGATGCGAATTCCACGGCCGCTGCCCCTTCGTCCAGGAGCGCTGCCGCAACGAGGCGCCTGTCCTGGCCGTCGGGCCGGACGATCGGCTGGTCGCCTGCCACTTTCCCCTGGAACCATCTGCCAACTGAAGAGGCAACCATGTGGCTCAAGAACGCCAAGTTCTATGATTCCGACAAGCGCAGCTTCCGATCCGGCGACATCGAGGTTCGCGGAGATCGGATCGCCGGCCTGGGGGGCCGCGCGCCTGCCAAGGCCGAGGCGATCGATCTCGACGGCCGTTTCCTGCTGCCCGGCTTCTTCGATTGCCACGTCCATATCTGCGTGCCGACCGACGCGTCGGACCCGAGCCTGCTCTGGGTCGGCGCGCTGCCGGGGGAGATTGCCCTCTACGCCGCCCGCGCGGCCAAGCGCATGCTGATGTGCGGCGTCACCACGGCGCGCGACGTCGGCGGCTGGGATTACCACGAGATCGCGGTGCGCGAGGCGATCAACCAGGGCATGATCGAGGGCTCGCGGCTGTTCTGTTCGGGCCGCATTCTCAGCATTACGTCCTCGACCACGCCCTACTATCGCGGGATGTATGAGGAGGCCGACGGGGTCGAAGCCGTGAAGCAGGCAGCCCGCAAGCAGCTCGCCCAGGGCGCGGATTTCATCAAGCTCCTGGCCACCGGCGCCATCACCTCGACCAAATACGAGAAGGCCGAGGCGATCCAGTATCGGCGCGAGGAGGTTGCGGCCGCGGTCGCCATCGCCGACGACAACCTCACCTTCGTGGCCGCCCATGCCCATGCCAAGGAGGGCATCTTGAACGCCGTGGAAACCGGCTGCCGCTCCGTCGAGCATGGCAGCTTCGGCGACGAGGCGACCTACCGGCGGATGGCGGAGCGCGGCACCTGGCTGGTTCCCACCCTCTGCACCACGCCGGCCATGTTTCACGACAAGACCTTCGCCGACCGGGTCCCGACCCATATCCGCAAGCGCTACAAGGAGGTGCACCGCACGCGCGTGGCCAACATGAAGCTGGCGCATCGCTGCGGTGTCGCCATCGCCATGGGCACCGACGCCGGCACGCCGGGCAACCATGCCGGCGACAACATGCAGGAGGTCGAGGTCATGGTGAACGAGGCGGGGTTCTCCCCGGCCGAGGCGATCGAAGCCGCGACCATGGGCGGGGCGAAGTTGATGCGCGTCGACGACCGCCTGGGCTCCCTGGCCGAGGGCAAGATCGCTGACGTGATCGCCACCGTGGCGGATCCGCTGAAGGGTGTCGGCGCGCTGCGCAACGTCGACTTTGTCATGAAGGCCGGCCGGGTCCACAAGCGGGACGGCCAGCCCGTGCCGTTCCTGTAACAAGCCGACATCGCATTTCGGGAGATACGCCATGAGCCAGATCGCAAGCGAACCCAATCCGGACCTGCTGGTCGGTGCCGACAACAAGGCGCGCTGGAACCAGCCGGACCACCGCCGGCACGGCTTCCACAATCTCTACCGCCTCGCCCGCTACGCCACGAGCTATCGCGCCGGCCGGGTGATGTCGCTCCACAAGCGCGCGGACCTGCGCATCGCCGATATGGAGTCAGTCCGCCGGCTGACCTCGCTGCCCTGGTTCTCGGCCATGGCCGTGGTGCGCGGCAATGACGTGCTTTACGAGCGCTACGCGCCGGATTTCGGCCCCGATCGCCCCCACAGCATCCAGTCGATCAGCAAGACCATGCTGAACCTGATCCTCGGCCGCCTGCTGGACGACGGGAAGATCGAACTCGGGCGCAAGGTCGCGGACTATCTGCCCTGGATCGGCAGCGGCTACGCCGGCTCGACGCTCCAGCAGGTCATGAACATGGACGTCGCCAACGACTACAGCGAGGACTATTCCGATTCGCACTCGACCGTCTTCGCCCATGAGGAGGCGATGGCCCTGCGCCTGCCCGCCACTGCCGGGCGCGAGCACACGATGCGTAGTTTTCTTCCGACGATAACTTCGAGGGACACGACCAACCGCACCGGCCACGCCGACTACAAGTCCGCCAACACCGACGTGCTGGCGATGGTCGTGGAGGCGGCGAGCGGCCGGCCGATGCGGACATATCTGGCCGACATCGCCGACGCCGCGGGGATCGAGGGCTGTCTTCACATGACCACCGACCGCGAGGGCTTTCCGACCGCCGATGGCGGGGTCTGCGTCACGGCGCGGGACCTCGCGCGCTACGGCTCGATCTTCGTGCGGCGCGGCAAAGGCATCGACGGCCAGCCGATCGGCAGCGCTTCCTTGATCGAGCGCTCGCTCAAGGGCGGCGTGCCGATGCCGACCCCGCGGGACTGGCTCCGCTACAGCAACCAGACGAACACCGACGGCCGCTGGCTCGGCCATGGCGGCTATGGCGGCCAGTACATGATCGCCGACCTGACCAGCGGTGTGGTCGGCGTCTTCTTCAGCGTCCTCGAGGACAAGGACGCCTACGACGCGAGCTACTACGTGCCGATCATCAAGATGCTGAGCGACATCGGCCGGCTTGAGTTCAAGGCCTAAGCGGCCTTCACCCCGCCCTCGCGCTTGCGCCGCTCGATGAAATCCCGGATCGCCTCTTCGATTGCCGGATCGAGGGGCGGGGGCTCGTAGTCGGCCAGCAGCCGCTTCCAGACCCGGTTGGCCCGGGCGGCGGCCGGTTCGGCCTCTCCGGCGCCCGGGCGGTCGCTTCGGCGCCAGTCGCCGGTATCGGCGATCGGCTGGAGGAAGCTCGCCATGTCCTGGAGCATTTCGGCATCCAGTACCGCCTTTTCGTAGGAGGCGACGAGCCCGCCTTCCATCCAGCCGATGCCGTGATGCAGGTAGTTCGCCCCGCCCATCACCGCGCCCCAGATCGACATCTCGGACTCGTAGCCGGCCTGGGCATCGGGCGCATTGGCCGCGCAGCAGTTGCTGGAACGATAGGGCAGGCCATAGCGCCGGGCGAGCTGGCCGCCGGCCATGGCGGCCTTGACGTATTCCGGCGTTCCGAAGGCGGGCGCCCCGCTCTTCATGTCGACGTTGGAGGTGAAGCCGCCATACATGCAAGGGCTTCCCGGCGCGAACATCTGCAGGAGGGCGATGACGCCCAGCGCCTCGGCGTTCTGCTGCGCGAGCGCGCCGGCGATGGTGACCGGGCTCATGGCGCCGGCAAGCGTGAAGGGCGTGACGATGACGCATTGCCGCCATCGCGCCATGGCCATCAGGCCGTCCAGCATCGCCCCGTCTACCCGGAGCGGCGAGTTGGTATTGATGACGCTCGAGAGGCCCGGCTCGCGCCGGACGCCGTCATCATCGAGACCCCGGCTCAAGCGATAGATCTCGACCGCATCCAGCACGCGCTCGCTGCCGATGGCGCTCGGCGCCCAGACCTTGTCGGTCAAGGTGACATGCAGGTAGTGGCCCTCGAGATGGCGGATCGGCACCGGCAGGTCGATGGGCGCCACCGGCATGCCGCTGAGGCAATGAACCGCGTTCAGGCTCTGGGCGAGCTTGATGAGGCCGATGGCGTCGGCGAGGTTGCCGGGCCGGCGGCCTCGGTCGAGGTCGGCGCAGTTGGGCGGCCCGGCGGTCATGCAGAAGTTGACGTGATCGCCGCCGATGACGATGTCATGGGCCGGGTTGCGGGCATGGAGCGTAAACCGGCGGGGCGCCTTGGCCACCTGCTCCAGGACCAACCCGCGATCCATGCGCACGCGCCGGGTCGTGGGATTCACCTCGGCCCCGGCGCGGGTGAGGATGGCGAGCGCCTCGTCGTTGAGGATCTCCAGGCCGAAGCGTTCGAGGATATCGAGCGACGCCTGATGAATCCGCTCCAGGGCTTCGGGGCTCAGCACCTCGACCGGCGAATAGGGATTGACGAGCCGGCGCCAGGGCGGCTGGGGCAATGCTGCGTCCCTCATCGGCGGTCCTGTCCGCGGCCGCCCGCAGCACCGGCCGGCCGTTGCCGCAGCATGGGAACCAGAAAGGCGAGGCAACCGACCAGGAAAAAGACCCCGCCGAGCACGCCCACGGCATCGCCTGTCCTCAGGCCCGAGGCGATGAAGAACAGGGCCGAGACGATGAAGAGGAGCCAGCCGCCGAGATGAAGGCTGCGTTCCGACATGAATCTCCACCTCGCGCTATTCGAACTGCCCCGGCCCGCTGGACGGCTGGGGAACTGTAGCATCGGCCTAGAGCCTGATCGTCTCAAGCCTATTCGGCTTGAGACGTGAATCTTGCTCCAGTGCCGGCCGAAAGCGTCTCCCATGTCAGTCGTATGTCCAGGTCGGCAAGAGCATTTTCCGCCGAAGTGGACACCGGTTCGGCGCAGAAAATGCGACCAAATCAAGGAATCTAGAGCATGTTCCGATTCAACTTGATCGGAACATGCTCTAGGCCCCGGGGAAGGACTTGCCGGCGCGCTCGCGGAAAATCTACAACAGCGATCGGCCGGCCCGCTGCTGCCAAGCCTGGATGGAGACGAGCGATGGAATCGCCTGACCGGCGCCCGACCCTGGTCTGGGACTTGCCGAC
>Ga0265313_10000418_pt1 | contig 45584 bp, 40 predicted proteins | sample 4123metaG_FD_203122 | JGI IMG/M metagenome (GOLD analysis project Ga0265313, IMG submission 203122) | Rhizosphere microbial communities from Carex aquatilis grown in University of Washington, Seatle, WA, United States - 4-1-23 metaG | ecosystem: Host-associated > Plants > Roots > Rhizosphere >... | reverse complement strand
CCGGGGGTCCTATCAATACTTTCGCGCCAGTGAGGACGTCTTGGGCCAAGTCGGCCTCGTCGTCGCGGGCTTGAACGACGCGGGTGGCCTTTTGCCCGGCGACTTGCCGGTGGTCATGGACATCGAAACGGCGGACAATCAGTCGAACGCCGCCGTTCGCCAGGCGATGACGGTCTGGCTGGGGGCCGTGGCCGCAGGTACGGGAAAGCCCCCGATCATCTATACCAATTCGGCTATGTCTTCGGTCCTCGGCCCGGGGTTTGGCGACTACGCCCTTTGGATTGCCGACTGGGCCGAAAGCTGCCCGACGACGCCAAACGGTTGGTCGACGTGGCGATTCTGGCAGTACTCGGACCTGGGCTCGGTCTCCGGCGTCGGCGCTCGAGTCGATCTCGATGAGTTCGACGGTCCGCTCAGTGCCCTCATGGCCTTCGCCAATGGTGGCCCCGGCGCGGAGAGCCCGGACGGGGCCGGCGTCAGCCAGGCGGACGCGGCGACCGACGCGGTCGATACGACCGGCGACGCGACGGTTGGGCAGGAAAGGGACGCCTCTTCGAACGCGGGTGACGTCGCCACCCCAACTGCGGCTGCGAGCGTCGGCCCCGCAGACGCCGGCACGACGAGCGCCACCAAGCGATGCGCCCCCTAGTGTCCCCTCTCTGAACTGGGGTTCACGAATCGAGGATGCCGCTTGAGCCAGTTGGCGATGAGCAGCGCCTTGTACGCACAGCTTGGCGTTTTGTCGCCGACCCCGCCCACGCGGATGCGATGAAAACCGGCTGCGTAGAACCCTGGTGATTTTCGCCGAGAGCGAGCGAGCCCGGCGGCGAGCGCGCGGAGCGTACGACCGTACGCGAGCACGCTCGCTGCCGGGATCGCGAAGCTATCGGCGAAAAGCACCAGGGTTCTACGTCAGGTCCATCACGCGCTGCTCGAGGCTGCGCCCTTTGGTCACACCGCTGATGCGGACCTGATTCTCGAGAAGGGCCGACAGAACATGGCCGATGACAGCCTCGGCGTCCGCTTGTTTGCGATCGAACTGGACGACGATTTCAAATCCCTCGTCGTCGTAGTCGAGCGTCTTCACCGCAGGCAAATCGCGGAGCACCTGGAGGGGCACGGCCCCGGCCCCGCTCCCGCGCGGGGTGCCGCGCGCGACTTTCACTCGGATTTCGTCGTTCGATGCCGTGAGCTCCGCCATTCTTCCGGCGGCGATGACGCGCCCGCGGTCCAAGATCGCGGCCCCGTCGCAGATTTGCTCGAGCTCTTGCAGATTGTGGCTGGAGATAACGATGGTCGAGCGGCCCCTCTTCGATTGGATGAAGTGCCGCACCTCCCAAGCGACCCGCGGGTCGAGGCCCGCCGTGGGCTCGTCGAGAAGCACGAGGTCGGGATCGCCCAAGAACGCCTGGGCGAGTGCGACGCGCTTGGCCATGCCATGGGAGAGATTCCCGCAGCGTTGCCTCCACCAGTCACCGCCCTGAACGCCGGCAAGGGCGCTGCGCGCGGCGTCGATTGCCTCCTTGAAAGGGACGGCCTGAAGCCGCGCCAAGTGGACGAGAAACTCACCGACTTCGTCGCTCGCAGGAAGGAGCGCGTCTTGAGGCAGCACACCGACGCGCGCGCGCAGTTCGTCGACCGCCGTAGGCGCAAACCCCAGTACCTCCACCGAGCCCTCGGTCGGCCGCAAGTAGCCGGCGATCATCGAGAACGTCGTCGTCTTGCCCGCGCCGTTCGGCCCAATGAGCCCGTAGACGCTTCCTTGGTCGATCGTCAGCGACAAGCTATCGACCGCCGCCTTCGACCCAAAGCGCTTGGTGACCCGCCGAAGCCGAACCGCGACCTCCGATTCGCCGGAGGGCGCACCCTTCGCGTGCTCGGCGAACACGCGTCGTGCGGCTACCGCCCCTTCGGGCTCCATCAGATGTCCCTTCGTTCGAAGACGAACGACCCCGCGGCGAGCGTTATCGCCATGAATCCCACGAGGATGCCAAGCGCGGTCAAGACTTTGGTGGTCTCTGGCGAGAGAAGCAGCGTGTCGTAGGCATTCGGGTAAGCGTACTCATACCAGGCCATGTGCGGCGCGATTCCCGCGTCGAGCGCCTGGCGCTGCTGGGAGACGAAGCCGCCCGCGCCAGCGATCCAGGACACGAAGAACGCCGCGAACGTGGTCAAAAGCGCCAGTATCGGCGTGCGGAAACACGAGCTGATGAACGTGGCCACGGCCGCCCACGCGCCGGAGATGCAGAAGGCGACGAACCAGGCGCGGGCGCCCCAGCGCACGAGCTCTCCGGGCGTCACGTACCCGCGGGCGAGAGCGACCGAACCGGCGAGCACGTTGAGCGCGAGCGTGACGGCGCCGACGAGGCCCCAGAGCCCGACGAACTTCCCAGCTAAATAGGACCACCGTCGGGATCGCACGGTCCAGAACCGGACGGTGCGGTGTTGGAGTTCTCCGGAGACGGCGTCGAAGCCGAGAAGAGCGACCAGCAGCGGCGAAAGCCATACCGTGATCTTGAGAAAAATGAGGAGCGAGGTGGGGATGCTCGCGAGGTAAGCGGCGAATTTCGCGTCGCCCGTCGCTTGTTCCAGCAGCTGTCGCTTGAGCTCGACGTAGGCTTGGGTGGATTCGGCGCTGCCCTTTGCGCGATCGGCGCCTTCGATCCAAACGCAGACGAGCGAAGCGACGAATGCGCCGAGCAGGGTCAGCGCGCCGAGGGCAATCCCTTTCGCGCTGCGGATCCCGCGCCGGAGTTCGCGGGCCGCGAGAAGTCCGATTTCGTGGACGGGGTTCATGACGAGCTCGACACGGAGGGGCGCGTGGGCTGGCCAACCAAGGCAAAGGCCCTGCCACACGCTTCCACGCTACCGTTGCTCCCTTCCGGGCCTGGCGGGGTTCACGCTTCTACGTCGGCAGGGCCGCACACGCCTCGGAAACGGCGTAGGTGCCTCCTTAGCCGTTGCGCAGAGCTCCGTCGAGCGGAATGGCGCGGCGACCGATACCCGGAGGCCAACCGGACCTGGCCTACGTTAACCCGCTGGCCAGAACGCTCGGTTTCCGCTAATCGAAGCTTAGGGAACGCGCACCGGCATATTTCCGGGACAGAGCGCCGCCCCGAAAGGTCTTTGCGTCCGCCGCCCATTACCGGGCGCGCGGTCGTTTCTCTCCCACCATCAGCCGCCGCGGCCGCCGCGCCCGAAAAGCGCACCTTGTGGTCTCGGCGTTTGCCCGAGGCAATCAGTTGCTGCGTTCCGGCTTGCGTGTTTTGTCGTGTCGTGGCGTTCCCCGCCGCGATGCGCCCGAGCTCGCGCTGCACGCGTGTGATCCCTCCCCTCGGGCGGGAAGTCCTCGCTCCGCATGGCCAAGAATATTCTCGTTATCTCGTGCGAAACGGCCGAGACCCGGGTCGCTCTCATCGAAAACGGCATCATCGCCGAGCTTCACATCGAACGTAGGGGGTCGCAGCCTCGCGGTGGCACGGTCGGCGATATTTACCTAGGCAAGGTCACCCGTGTCCTGCCGGGGCTTCAAGCGGCGTTCGTCGATATCGGGCTCGAGCGCGCCGCATTTCTCCACGTCGAAGATTTGATTCGACCCGACGACTTCGAAGCCTACCTGGCCGGGGGGCGGAAGCACGCACTCGGAGCCGAAAACGGAAGTAGCGCACACGGGACGACGTCCGACGGAGCGACGGACGCACCAGACGAACCAGGGGCGGCCGGCGAGGAAGCGATGCTCGGCGCTGCAGAGGCCCACGAGCTGACGGATGAAGCGGGGGCGGAGGAGGCGGCGCGAGGCGAAGGAGAAGTCGCTGAAGACGCGACCGAGGAGCCCTCGGAGTCGATTCCCGCGGCAGAGCCGGCGAGCGATGGGTCCGAAGATGGCAATGGGGACGAGTCCGCTCCCGAAGACGAGCCGTTCGGGGACGAAAACGATCCAGACGAAACCGATGAGTCGGCGAGCGAAGGGGAGGAAACCGACGCGGACCGGCCGGCCGCCACCGCGCCGTCCGCATCGCGGATCGCGAGCGCGGAACGCCAATCGGCGCCTGTCGTCCTCGAACCTCTCGACGACTTACTCGATGACCCCGATCTCCCGGGCTTCACGGTCAGCGACCCAGGGGTTCCCCCGCCCCTACCTTCTGCCGTGCCGCTGGGCGGGCCTCGCGGCGAGCGAGGCGCCGGGGGAGACCGCAGGCGACGAAGACGCGGCAAGGATCGGGGGCGAGGTGGACGTCCCGAACCGCGGCAGGAGACACGGAGCGAGCATCGGCCGCGGCCAGGCGCGACCCCGGGGCGACTCTCGAAGTCCACTCCGATTCGCGAAGTAGTCAAGGAGGGACAGGAGATCATCGTTCAGATTACGAAAGAGCCGATCGGGACGAAGGGCGCTCGCTGCTCGAGTCATATCTCGCTTCCCGGACGCTACGTCGTTTACCTGCCGACCCTCGACCACGTGGGCATCAGCAAGCGAATCGGGAACGACAAAGAGCGGTCACGACTTCGGGAGGCAATCGACAGTATGAAGCCCCCGACCGGCGGGCTCATCGTGAGGACCGTCGCCGAAGGGCTGACGAAGAAACAGCTGAAGCAAGACGTCGGTTACCTGGTGCGCCTCTGGGGCGAAGTGGCGAACAACCGCGAGGGGGCCAAGGCGCCCAAGACGCTCTGCAGCGAACTGGACATCGTCCTCAAGACCGCGCGCGATCTCTTCACCGACGACGTCGACCAAATGGTGATCGACGACAAGGCGCAGTACGACCGCCTACACCGCTTCGTCGAGATGTTCATGCCCGAGCGCGCGAAGGACATCGTCTTCTTCAACGAGGACGAGCCGATTTTCGACGCGTACGGGATCGAGGACGAGATCGCGCGCGCGCTTTCGCGCAAGGTCCCGCTTCCGAGCGGCGGCTACTTGGTCATCGACGAGGCCGAAGCCCTCACCGCCATCGACGTCAATACCGGGCGCTTCGTCGGCAAGGGTTCGAAGGACATGGAGGAGACGATCCTCAAGACGAACCTCGAGGCCGTGCAGGAAATCGCCTACCAGCTTCGATTCCGGAATATCGGGGGGCTCATCATTCTGGATCTCATCGACATGGAAAGGCTCGCGAACCGCGAGAAAGTCCGAAAGACCCTCGAAGCGCTCCTTCAGCGCGACAAAGCGAAAACGACCCTCAATCGCATCTCGGAGCTCGGGCTCATCGAGATGACGCGCAAGCGCACGCGGGAGAGTCTGGGGCGCCTTCTCCACGAGCCCTGTTTCTACTGCGACGGGACAGGGCACTTGCAGTCCAAAGAGACCGTCGCCTACGAGATTTTGCGAGAAATACGTAGGAAACGAAACGACTTGCCCGGGTACACGGTCATCGTCAATTGTCACCCGGCCGTCGCGGATCTCCTCACCGGTAGCGAAAAGGCAATCGTCCACGAGGCCGAATCTCGGTATATGCGACGCATTCAAGTCAACTCGCGGACCGAGTACCACATCGAGCAGTTCGACCTAACGGGGAAATGAGTGGAGCGAGACATGGACGACCCCGGCAAGCGAAGTGACGAACGCGTGACCATCAACAAGGAGTTCGAGTCGTTCGACGCCTTCATTCAGGAGTACGTAACGAACATCTCCCGCACCGGGGTATTCATCAAATCGCACAAGGTTCTCCCCGTCGGAACGCTCGTCAACCTCCGGTTCACGGTGATCATGGACGACATCGAGACCATCGAAGGGGTCGGCGAGGTGGTCCGCGTGGAGAACGAACCGCTCGGCATGGGAGTCGTTTTCCGCGAGCTCTCCACGTACTCGAAAGACCTCATCGAGAAGCTCCTCGTGCAGCGCGCGGCCAAGGCGGACTGAGCCGGCCTCGCGCGTCCGCGGTTGACAACGAGGCGCAACGCGGCAATTCATCCCTCCACAGAAAAAGGAGACTGCCATGGCGTTTTCGCTTCCCCCCCTGCCCTACGACAAGAATGCGCTCGCGCCGAACATCAGTGCCGAGACGCTCGATTTTCACCACGGCAAACACCATCAGGCCTACGTCACCAACCTGAACAAGCTGCTCGAAGGCAAGCCCGAGGCGAGCAAAACCATCGAGGATCTGATCGCGACGAGCGAGGGTCCCGTGTTCAACAACGCCGCGCAGGTCTGGAACCACACGTTCTACTGGAGCTCAATGAAGCCGAGCGGCGGAGGGCTACCGGCGGGCGATCTCGCCGACGCCCTCAAACGCGATTTCGGGTCGATCGAAAAGTTCACGGAAGAATTCACCAACGCCGCGGCGACTCAGTTTGGCTCCGGTTGGGCATGGCTCGTGATCGGCAAAGACAAGAAGCTCGCCGTAACCAAGACGAGCAACGCCGATCTGCCGCTCAAGCACGGGCAAAAGGCGCTCCTCACGATCGACGTCTGGGAGCACGCCTATTACATCGACTATCGAAACGCGCGACCCAAGTACATCGAGGTGTTCCTGAAGAGTCTCGTCAACTGGGACTTCGCGCTGCAGAACCTCAAGAAGGCCTAGTCCAAGTCCAACGAATCGCCTTCGCCGACCGAGCCGCCCGCGCCCCACCTGCTCGACATGACGGCGGGCCGACTCAGGGCACGTACGAGACGACGCGATTTCTGCCGGCGCGTTTCGCGTTGTAGAGGGCTCCGTCGGCGGCGGCGAGAAGATCCGCGAGGTCGCGCGACTTCCACCCCTCGCCGGAAGTGGCATGGCCTATCGAAATGGTGACCGGCACGAGCTGGTCTTTGTCGCTTCGGATGACCAGCGAAGCGACCCGCTCGCGGATTCGTTCCGCCACGACCAGCGCTCCTTCGGCCGCCGTTGCCGGCAGGATGACGATGAACTCCTCGCCGCCGTAGCGACCCACTACGTCGAGCTGGCGAACCGACCCGGCAATCTGCCGCGCCACGGTGGCGAGTACTTTGTCGCCGACGGCGTGTCCGTGGCCGTCGTTTATCTTCTTGAAGAAGTCGATGTCGCAGAACAGCACGCTCAATGCGCGGTCGAAACGTACCGCGTGCTCATATGCCTGCGCCAGCGCAGCCTCGAGGTGTCCGCGCGTGAAAACACCCGTGAGGGCGTCGCGCGAATACTGGAGCTCGAGCGTCTTCTTTTCCGCGGAGAGGCGTTGTACGTCCGCCTCGGAGCGCGACGCGACCTGCGTCGCGCGCAAGCTCACCTCCAAGAGGGTATCCCTCGCCTGCTGGAGAATGCCCTTCATGTCCTTTGCGCTCGGAAGCGTGACTTCGAATGCTTCGGCGAAATCGCGGGACGCGTCGGCCGTTCGCGTGAGCACCTCTTGAAACGCGTCCGGCGGGAGGGAAAGCCATGTCAGTGCAGCCTGCGCGGCCGTCTTGATGGCGTTCTTGTCGGCCGCATTCAGCCAGATCGGCGAGACGTAGCCCGAGACCGCCACACATCGTCCAAGCGGCGACGCGCGATCGCCTTGGAGGGGAACGTGGCTACCGAGCACGGCTTGCGAGAGCGGTTCAGGAAGCCCCCACCCCTGAGCGAGCCAGGCGCCGACTTCGGGGTGACCCGCCCCGAACTGCTCGCGCTCGAGGCGTTCCAGCCTGAGATGGTCCTGCTTGGCATCGCGGATGACGTCATCGTATCCGGGGACTGCGGCGTGGAGGGCGAGCATGCCGATGTCTTGCAGAAGGCCGGCGAGGAACGCCTCCTCGGCGTCGATGCGCAGTTGCTGCGCGAGGGAACGAGCCGCCACGGCGTTCAGGAGCCCGCGCCGCCAGTACTGGGCGAAGTCGAAGGGCCCCCGCGCCGCGCGCTGACTGACGAGCGAGAAGCTCAGGCCCAAGGCGGTGACGGAGCTCGTGCCCAGCGCAAGGGCCGCGCGTCGAACCGTCGTCAGCGGGGCGCCGCGGCGAAACGCGGACGAATTGGCAACGCCCACGACCTTGGCCGAAAGCGCCGGGTCGCGCGCCAATAGCTCCGCGATTCGATCGATGTCGACGTCGGGACGCCGGCACTCGGTCAGGAGTTCGACGGCGACTCCCGGAAGACTGGGTAAATTGGGCGCCGTTTTGAGCAGCTTCTCGAGCTTGGGGGTCACTGAGCTACTAGAATGTCACCAATCGGGAAGACAGTCATCGACGACCTACAGCCTCTTGGCCAGCCAGCGAATCGCGTCGGGCCGCGCCGCGTCCTCCATGAGGAGCGGTAGGAACGTCGCGGCCACGGGCAATTCGCTCGAAAGCCGCGCGAGGCTCTCGGCCTGTACCCGCTCGCGGATCGCCCGATGGCGCCCAGCGACGATGGCGGCGTCGCCGCGTGTGCGCACTTCGAGTGATCCTCCTACCTGTTCCAGGACGAGCCGCTCCTCCTTCGAGAAGAGAGGGGGAAGGACGCCGTTGACCACGACTCGCCCGACGGGGAGCCGGAGCTCCTCGAGGGCCCGCGCGAGTTCGATGGTCTCCGTAGTGGGCATCTCCTCGGGCAGCGTGACGAGAACCACCGCGCAGGTCACCGGGTCCTGAAAGAGGGCCATGGCGCGTTCCGCGTCGCGGCGGAGGAGTCCGGGTGGAACGACTTCGAGGATGACTTTGGGCACCCGGAGCATGTCGAGCCCGTGGCCGGTCGCGGGCGCGTCGAGCAGCACGACGTCGTATTTGAACGAGCCGTTGGGCAGGGTCTCGGTCGTGTGCCACCACGCCTTGCCGAGCATCGACCACTCCTGCATTCCCGGCACGGCCCGGAGGAAGGCGCGGACGTAGCGGTTGTCGAATAGGGCTCGATAGAGCGCGCGGCTATGAAACACGAGCGTGCCGTACTCCTCCAGCGCTTCGTCCGGCCGCATGTTCACCGCCCAAACGTTGTCTGCGACTGGCGCGACCCGGGGTCCGATGGGGGCCGAGCCGAGCATGGTGCTCAGCCGTTCCTTCGCATTGCACATCGCGACGAGGACCCGCTTGCCTTGGCCGGACAGCGAAAGCGCCTCGGCCGCGCACAAAGTGGTCTTGCCGACCCCGCCTTTCCCCGTCACGAGGACGAATCGCTTGTCGGCGAGCGTCGACATCGCGTGGCCAGAGCGACGCATAGCACGCATCCGCATGGTAAGTCTGGACCGCTCGTCCCATGCCCCCCCCGCCCCCGGCCTCGGCCGCCTCCGAAACCAGCCGCAGACGGGCGCTCCGTCTCTTCGCGCTCGGAGGATTGGGCGAGATCGGGATGAACTGCCTCGCCCTCGAGCAGCGCGGGGAGGTGCTCCTGGTGGACTGCGGAGTCACCTTCGACGACCGGCGGCTGGGGATCGACGTCGTGCACGCGGACTTCACCGCGCTCGAGCCGTACCGGGTCGTTGGGGTCTTCGTGACGCACGGACACGAAGACCACATCGGAGCGATACCGTATTTCTTGCGGCGCTTCGACGTTCCGGTCTATGGGCCGCGCTACGCGCTCGGCCTCGTGCGCGAGCGGGCCGCCGAGCACGAGATTCTGGATCACGTGGCCCTGCGAGAGGTCGCGCCGCGGGAGCGAGTGACGATCGGCTCCTTCGAGGTGGAGCCGATCCGTGTCACCCATTCGACGGCCGACGCCACGGGGCTGGCGATTCGAACGGACGCGGGGCAAGTGGTCCACACGGGTGACTTCAAGTTCGACGAGACGCCCCCCGACGGCGAAACGTTCGACGTCGAACGGTTCGAAGAGCTCGGCCGCGAAGGGGTCCGCCTCCTCATGAGCGACTCCACGAACATCGACGCTCGGGGACAGACCGGCAGTGAGGAAGGGGTCGGGCGGGCGCTCGAGGAAATCATCGGCGCCTCCGAGCAGGCCGTCGTCGTGGCGATGTTTGCGTCGAACGTGCACCGGCTCCGCATCCTCGGGGAGATCGCGCGCCGGCACGGCCGCAAGCTGGTGGCGCTCGGCCGAAGCGTCAGCACGCATGCGCGCGTCGCGCGGAGCGTCGCACGCTCGACGGGCGAGCACGCGGGAGAACCGTACCTCGAGTGGCCGAGCGACCTCGTGTGGCCCGCAGATCGCGCCCGCGAGCTCCCGAGAAGAGCCCTGCTTGGGGTCGCGACCGGGACGCAAGGAGAGGAAGCGGCCGCGCTCGCCCGGCTGGCCCGCGGCGAGCACCAGGCCTTCGAGCTCGCCGCCGGGGACGTCGTCGTTCTGTCGAGCCGCGTCATCCCCGGCAACGAGGCCGCGGTCGTTCGTGTGATGGGCGACCTGCTGCGTCGAGGGGTGGAGCTTCGGACCAGCTGGTCCGATCGCGGCGTCCACGTCAGCGGTCATGCGCACCGCGACGAGCAGCAGCGAATGATCGAGCTCGTCCGGCCGCGGGCGTTCGTGCCCTTGCACGGCACGCTGCACCACCTGTCTCGCCACGCGGAACTCGCGCGGGAGCTCGGAGTCGCCGAAGTCTGCGTGCTCGAAAATGGAGACGTGGGCGAACTCGACACGGAAGGGCTCCGCAAAGCGGGTCGTGTCCACGCCGGGCGGGTCCACGTGTACGCCAAGCGAGTCCTTCCTCACAACGTGCTTCACGAGCGAGCGGCGCTCGCGTCTCACGGCATGGCGCACGTCGTCGTACAGGTCGACGGCCGCGGAAGGCTGGCGGGCGACGTCGCGCTTGCGACGCGCGGCGTCGTCGACGACGTCCTCGACGCGCACCTGCTGGCGGCCGCTCGCCACGAGGCGGCTGCATCCGTCGAAGAGCTCGCCGATTGCGCTCGTGACGCCGTCCTCGACGAGCCGGCGATCGCGGAAGCGGCACGTCAGGCCGTCCGCCGCGCACTTGGACGTGTGCTGGGGTTCAAGCCCGTCACGACGGCCACCGTCCTGCGGGTCCGGCCGTGATCGTCGTCGCTCCGCCGACCGTCGGGCCATATCTCAGCGCAAAGCTGCGCACGCTGGACGGACGCCTGGCGCTGGTCGTTCCGCGGGTGATCGCGGCGACTTCCGACGAGGACGCGGTCCACGACCTCCGTGTGGCGCTGCGCCGCACGCGCACCTTGCTCGAGGTTGGCCGTTCCGTTTTCGGCCCCTTTCACGCCGACGAAGTCCGGGCCGCGCTGCGACACGTGCACCGCGCGACAGGGACGCTTCGCGACGAAGAGGTGCTGCTCGAGTTGATCGCGAGCCTGAAGATCGACGATCCGAACGTGCAAGGCTGGCTAGAAGTCCGCAGGCGTCGCGAGCGCGCCGTCCGCAGAGCGCTCGTGCGCTTGATCGAGGCCGGAGAGCTCGACCGCGGGCGTCGTTTGCTCGAGGCCCTCCTTGCGTTCCGCGTCGAACCGGCGCGCGACAAGCGTCTGAACAAGTTCGCAAGGCGCGCCGTGGCCCGCGCACGCAGGCGCATCGAGCGGCGCCGCGGCGCTCGAGTGGACGATCCAACCGCGCTGCACGAGCTCCGGATCGCATACAAGCGGCTCCGCTACGTAGTCGAGATCTTCGCGGAAGCGCTCCCGAGTCCACTCGCGGCTCTGGCCCAGCCGGCGTCCCGCTTGCAAAGCCTCCTCGGTTCGGTGCACGACGTCGACGTCGTCCTCGCGTGCGTCAAGCGCGCCCGTTCGCTGTCTCACGAATCGCGACGACAGCTCCTCGGCGCGCTCACGCGGTTGCGCGAGCAGCATACGGCCCGCTACCAAGCGGAGGCGGGACTCTTGGACCGCCGCCCGGAAGTTCCCCTTCAGGCGTCGGGGACCGACTCGCTCCGGAAGACTTCCACCCGCTGAATCACGACGTCTTCCATCGGCTTGTCCCGCGGCCCGGTCTTCACGTGGGCGATCTTTCGGACGACGTCGAGCCCGGAGATCGTTTCTCCGAATACGGAATGGCGATTGTCGAGGTGCGGCGTCGGGGCTTCGGTGATGAAAAACTGGGACCCGTTGGTTCCAGGACCCGCGTTGGCCATCGAAAGAATGCCCGGGCCGGTATGCCGAAGCTCGGGGTGAAACTCGTCTTCGAACTGGTACCCGGGCCCGCCCGTCCCCTGGCCGAGCGGGTCGCCCCCCTGGATCATGAAGTTCGGAATCACGCGATGGAAAATCGTGCCGTCGTAGTAGGGAACGCCCTTCTGCGCCTGCCGGGTGCGTGGATGCACCCACTCCTGCGCGCCGGTCGCGAGGCCGACGAAGTTCTTGACGGTTTTGGGAGCGTTCTTCTCGTCCAGGCGGATGACGATGTTGCCCAGCGAGGTTACCAGGCGCGCGTAGAGCTGCCCGCTGCCAGCGGCTTGAATCGGAGGGAATGTGGCGTTCGGCATGGAGCCTATCTAACAGATTTGGGGCGGCTACCCCGACCCCGGGCGCAAACTTTATCGCTCGCGATCGCTGACCATTCGCTTGACCCGTCGGGCGCGCCGTAGATACTCCAGTCACCCGAGAGGTTCGCGTCCGGAGGCAAGAGTGATCACCTGTCCGAAGTGTTCCAAGGACAATCAAGACCACTACAAGTTCTGTCTCGGGTGCGGCGCAGAGCTACCGCGCGGCGCGGCGCCGAAGCCGTTTTCGCCGCAAACGCCGCCGCACGGAATGAAGGCCGTGCAGGCTGCGGCGGGGGGTGGGCTTGGGGGCACAGTAGCGATCGCGCCGGCACAGGCTGCGCCCGTGCCACGGCCCGTTCCCGCCACGCCTCCCAGCCCGGCCGCACCGGCCGCCGCGGCGGCACCCGCCATCCCTGCCGCGCCAGCGGCCCCCGCGGCGCCGACCACCCCTGCCCCACCGGCGCCCACGCCGATGGCGCCTCCGGCGACGGCTTCTGCCCTGGCTGTCGCACCCGCCGCGGGCGTTCCCGTGGTGTCCCCGGGCCCCGCGCCCGGCGGGGCAACGATGGTATGCCCCCAGTGCGGGCACTTGAACGCGCCCTCGAATCTGTTTTGCGGGTCGTGCGGCTTTCGCCTTGGCGGCGCGGCCGCGCGACCTGTGTCGGCCCCGTCGCTGGCGCCCCTCGTTCCAGAACCCGCCGCGGGAACTTTGGTGCTCACCGCGCTGCGGGCCGACGGCAGCGAAGCGGGCACGTATCAGGTACCGTCCGGCAGCGCCGTCGTAGGGCGCGAGACGGGCAGCATATTCGCCGGCGACAGCTACCTTTCGCCGCGCCACGCGAGCTTCCGGAGCGGAGGATTGGGCCGGGCCTCCGTGAAAGACGAGGGCTCGCTCAACGGCGTCTACAAGCGCTTGGCCCGTGACGTTCCGACCGAGCTCAGACCCAACGACATCTTTCGCATCGGCCAGGAAATCATCAAATTCGAGCAACTGGCGGCCCTTCCGCCGACCCCCGACGGGGTCGAACGGCTCGGCGCGCCGAGCAAGGGCTACGTCGGGCGCATCGCGCTGGTCATCGGCAGGGAGGAGACGGGCAACGCGTTTCCGATTCCCGAGAGCGGCGTTCACCTCGGCCGCGAGCGAGGCGACATTCTGTTTCCCGAGGACGGGTATGTGTCGGGCCTGCATTGTCGCCTGTCTTGGGACGGTCGAAAGTTGTTTCTCACCGATTTGGGCAGCTCCAACGGCACGTTCTTGCGCGTGGCCGATGCCGAGCTGCGCTCGGGCGACGTGCTGCTCATGGGCCAGCAGCTATTTCGCGTCGCGCTCTGACCCACGCGCCCCGGAGTGGTAGTCTCGTCCCGGGCGATGGGTCGCGAACAGACTATCCGCGTCGTTGCCGCGGTCCTCGAACGGGACGGGCGGTATCTCATCACCCAGCGGCGTGCGAGCGCGGTGCTGCCTCTCTTGTGGGAATTTCCCGGCGGCCGGGTGGAAGAAAACGAGACCGACGTGCACGCGCTCAAACGCGAAGTACGACATCGCCTCGGGGCAGAGATTGAAGTCGGCAAGCTCATCTCGTTCGTGAGCCATCCGTACGATCATTACGTGGTCGACCTCTTTCTCTACGAATGCACGCTCGTGAGCGAGGCGCTTCAGGCAAAGAACGTGAACGCGTTCAAATGGGTCACGAGCGCGGACTTCGACCAGTATCCGTTTACTCCCGCCGACGAGGCTTCGATGAACAAGCTCCTGGGTGTGACGTGAACTCGCGAGCGGCGGCTGCGGCCCTCACGATTGCGCTCTCCTCTTGTTCGCGCGCCACGACCGAGCCGCAGTCGACCCCCGTCGGACGGCCGGCGTCCTCGGCGTCGCCCTCCGCTGCGCCCGGGGGCACGCTCGCGCTGGGCGAACCGGTCACCTCCCGCTTGGTGCCGCTCGCCGAGATCGCGAAGAGTCCGTCGCGCTATCAAGACCAGGTCGTGGCCACGAGCGGCCGCGTGACGGCCGTATGCCAAGCGATGGGTTGCTGGATGGAGCTTGCGGACGACGCCAGACAGGCGCACGTCAAGATGCAGGGGCATTCGTTTTTCGTGCCGAAGACGGCGGCGGGGCACGTGGCGCGCGTCCAGGCGAAAGTGCTCCGCGGGAGCGACGAAAGCTGCGACGACTCACCGCCGCCGAAGCGTGTGGCGTCGGTCCCCAAGGTGGAGCTCGAAGCCACCGGCGTGGAGCTGGATTAGTTTACGCGCCAGCAGGGGCTGCCCGCGTACTCGTCGCTAGCCCGTGCTTGCGGCCGGCCCCCGGCAGAGCGATGGTTCCAATGTGGGCGTGCCCAAGCAACTTGCAGCGATCTTCCGCGCTGCAGCGGCGCGTCCATCGGTCGACGGCGAGGCCGACGACGTCCTCGAGCGCGCTCTCGTCGCGTACGTCGATGCCGCACGGTCCGCGTGGCCGGATTGGGGGGTCGAGGCCAACGACATCGTCGCGTACATCGCCTCTCGGACGCCTCCCGGGAGGCTGCCCGACGGGGCGCACGCCGCGGATGTGCTGCTCGCTTGCGCGTGCGTGTCCGGAGTTCCCGCGGCCATCAACGCCTTCCACCAGCGCCACAGCGCGGTGATAGCCCGAGTCCTCTCACGGCGCGGCGCGGACACCGATCTCGCCGAGGACGTGGCGCAGACCGTGTATGAGTCGCTCCTCGTGGCGCCGCCCGGGCTGGCACCGAAGATCGCGAGCTACAGGGGCACCGGGCCGTTGCGAGCATGGGTGGCAGCGGCGGCTGCAACGACGCTCATGATGATGCGCCGCGCCGCGGCCCGACGACCCGAGCAGCGATCGGACGCCGAACGTCCACCCGATCTCGCCATCACAGCCGACATCGACCCCGAGCTCCGTTACCTCAAAGAGCGCTACAGACCACAGGTGGAAGACGCCATCGCGCAGGCCCTCGAGCGACTGAGCGACCGCGAACGAACGCTCTTGCGTCTTCACCTCAGCGAGAAAATGAGCATCGACCAGCTTGGCCTGATGTACGGAATCAACCGCGCCACGGCTGCCCGGTGGCTCGCGGCAGCGCGGCAATCGATCCTTGCCGGGGCGCGAGACGCGCTGCGCGCGCAGCTTCGTCTCGGGCCAAGCGAGTGGGAGAGCGTTGTTGCGCTGGTGCGCAGCCAATTGAACGTCTCGATCGTCCGGCGCCTATCTTAGAGCACCCCGCTGGCGCGCCGGCGCGTGGACGGATCGGATTTCATCCGCTTTTCTTTGCGACCGACCCTTGCCTCCGGCATCTCCCGTACGCCACCTCCACCGGTTGGGGGGGAGCGTTCAGCATCGTCAGCAAGCCGATGCCCGCGCCAGTACGTCGGACGTTGGAGAGGAGAACGGACATGAAAACGAAGAAATGGTCGCACCACTCGGCCACTCGCGCGATCGCCGCAGCATGGGTGGCGGTGCTCGCGTCAGGATGCTCGAGTTCCTCCAGCGCGCCGGTGCCGGCGCCGCTCGGATACACGAAGATCGACGACATGGAGGGAGCGGGGCCGCAAACTTCGTGGACTCCTCCCGCCGGAGCCCTTGGTCCCGCCTGGGGGGTTCATCAGCACAGCTGGCTATTCGACCCGCACGTGTCCGTGCCCACACCCTATGAAACGTTCCGCGGAATCACGAGCACCCGCGCCGCGCGCGTTTGGACCAATCAACCTTTGACCATTACCTGGGGCGGTTCAGCGGTCGAATTCGCGCCGCACCCCGATGGAGGGCCCGACATGATTGGTTTCGGCCTGGATGCGGTAGATCTGAGCAAGTTCAGCGGAATCACCTTCTGGGCCATGGCCGATCCGAACCTCGATACCGCCACCCTCCAGGTTCGGATCCAGGACAAAAACACGTTTCCAGCGGCCGGGGCGTGCCTGGACAGCGACGGGGGCACGGCGAATTGTCTCGATGGCTTCGCCGCGACGCGCGATCTCACCGGTACCTTCAAGCAATACAGGATCGACTTCTCGGAGCTCGCCCAAGAGTCTTGGGGCTTCCACCCCACGCCCGACACGCTCGATCTTCAGCAAGTGTACGCGTTGGTCTTCCAGATGAATGCTCCGGACGGCGCCTCGAGCCTCAGTTTTGACTTCTGGATCGACGACCTCTACTTCGTCAACAAGTGAGACGGCATCACGCGCGCAAAGCGAAGGCTGTGCGCTGAGAGGAGGGGCGACGCGCCGTGATGGCAACTCGAATCGGGCGGCTCGCCGCTCCCCCTTGCGAACGGGCCAAGGGGGCCCGAGAGTGTCGGCGATGATGGCCGCGACACGGCGCAGGAGCCGAGGGCGATGGGCGGCCCTCTCCGCGGCGCTCCTCGCGTCCGGGGTTTGCCGGCCGGCGAACGCGGACGACTACGAGTCGGTCATCGCGCGTGCCGTGGGCGCGAGGGACCACGCGGTCGAGAGCGGCCGGGCCGAGGACTGGCAAGCCGCGCTGGACCTCTTCGCCTCGGCGATCACCATCCGGTCGACCGCAGAAGCAAACTTCGAGTGGGCGGGAGCCGCCGACCGGCTGACATTCGTGGATGAAGCCTACGCGGCCTACGACGAGGCGCTGCGCCTCGGGCTCTCGGGCAGGGCGGGGGAGCGCGCGCGGGCCTTCCTGTCCTCGCACCTCGCGCAGGTGGGCTGGCTCGCCGTCGCCGGGCCTGCCGGATCGAGCCTTTACGTCGGCACGCGCCTTCGCGGCGTGCTGCCACTGGCCCATCCGCTGATCGCCCTTCAAGGCCTCGTGCACGTCCGCGCGCGGCATCCGATGCTCCCGCCCTGGGAGGCCACGGTCTTCGTCGAAGCCGGTCACACGACGCCGCTCGAAATCGTGCCGATCGGCGCGGCGCCCCCCCTACGAACGGCGCTGCCTGAACCACGGCGGGTCGAGCGGGAGCCTCTCCGACGGCTCCGGCACCCACCTTGGGGGTTGCCCGCCGTAATCGGGGGCGGAGCGCTGGCCGTCGCCGGGGCGGCGACCGTCGTCATCACGACGATTCTCATGAACGAGGAGCAGCGCTCGCTCGATCGCAATTGCGACGTCTTTCAGGGAAGCAGCTGCCTTTACACGACGGGCGACAAGCTTCGCGCGGCGCAGGCCAATGTCGACCGAATCGCGACATTCGATGCTGTGCGCGGCGTCGCCATCGGAGGGGCCGCGCTCGGAGCCGTTGCGACCGTCGTGGGTGCCTGGCCGTCGGGGGGCTCCGGAGGCGCGACCGTCGCAACACACACAGAAATTCGCTTGTCGAGGACGGAATGGATGGCCGAGTGGCGAACGACGTTTTGATGCGGGTGAGCGTCTTGGCTCTGCTGCCGAGCTGTCACGCCGCGGCGATCGGCGTCATCGAGTGCCATGCCGACCGCGAATGCGCCGACGGAAGCGTCTGCAGCGCGGCCTACACCTGCGTCTCCGACGTTCCGGTCGTCCAGGGACCGACGTGTCCCGATTCGGGACTGCCGAGCGCTGGAGAAGCAAGCGCGGACGGCCCTGCGTGCGATCCCACGATGATTCTCGATGACTTTCGATCGGATTCGGGAACGACCAGGACCGGAGGCTACTGGTACACCTATTCCGACCGGACTTGCGTCTCCTATACGCCGCCGCGCATCCGACCGGATGCGGCAGGAACGCTCGAGCCGCAGGAGGGACAGGTGGTTTTGCCGATCAACGACGGAACTCTCACGCCGACCTGCGAGGCCGAGCCGGTTCCGTTCGTCGAGTTGCGCGGCGAGGGGGAGAACATCTGGGGCGCCGGAATCGGTTTCGACTTCGCCCACAATTCCTTGCCGCGTAACCCCTATGTCTCGTGTCCTGTGGCGGAGGCGTGCGACGGGACTCCAGCGCCCGGCGCCGCCGCCTACGACCTCCAATCCGGAGCATTCAACACCCGGGTGGTGGCCGGACCGCCTTCCGGAATCTCCTTCTGGGCGAGAGCCCCGGAAGCCACCGCGGCCGTATCGCTCGAGTTCCATCTCTCCGACGGTCACTCCAGTGAGTCAGGCGGTGTGTGCAAGCTGTGTCTTTACCGTCCGGCCGAGCCCGGGCAAGGCGAATGCTCCGACGACTGGCTGGTGACGTTGAAGGTGACGGCCGCGTGGGAGCAGCAAACGGTCAGGTTCGACGACCCACGGCTCTCGACCCTCGGTTGGTCGACGACCCCTGCGCGTGCCCAACCCTGGTGCACGCTGGACACGACCGCCCTCTACTCCGTGCACTTTCAGCTCTCCACGGATGGCCAGGGCGCCCTCGCCCCCTTCCACATTCAAATCGGGTACGTGACCTGGGCGCGTTGACCCCTCACCTGCAGGTCAGGGCGACGCAGAGTCGGCTTTCACAATCGCGCGAGAGCTCGCACGCGGCGCCTTTCGCGTGACCCGGCGAGGGTGCGGCCGGGACCTCGACGGGTCTTGCGGAGGCCGTGGCGCCGCCTCCGCGAACCGTGCCCGTGGGACCGGTGACGCCCCGCGGCGACGACGACGGGGTGGACGGACCACTGGGTGCGGGCGTCGGCGCCGGACCGGAGGAGGGTGGCGAAGACGGAATGACGGGGTCGATGGGGCGTAGAACGTCCGACGGCAAGGCCGCGGCTCGCGCGGTCGCTGGTTCGAGGGATGCACGCGGTCGATCGGAGATTCTGGTCCCGGACGGCGTGCGGAGTCGAAGGCCGAGGCCCGCCGCGCAGGCGCAGGCAGCGATCGTGGTCATGACCGTCGCGATGGTCTTGTGGCGACGCCGTCGGGATGACTGGCGTCCCTTCCCGGCGTCGGTCTCGCTGGCTTCTCCCGGGAGCTCGTAATGCGCAAGCGCCTCGGAGAGCGCCTGCGCGGAGGCAAATCGCGAGGCGCGATTCTTTGCGAGACACTGCATGATCACCGCTTCGAGCCCAGGGGGGATCGCGGCACGAATCGACGACGGCTTCACCGGCATCTGGGTGGCGATGGCCACCGAAAGGGCGGGCAGCGTGGGTTCGCGAAAAGGGGTCTTTCCGGTCAGTAGCTCGTAAAGCACGACCCCTAGCGACCATATGTCGGTGCGCGCGTCGACGTCCTCGTGCCCGAGGATTTGCTCGGGCGACATGTAGAGGGGTGAGCCCACGATAGCCCCGGTGAATGTGACCGCTTCTGCCCCCGCCAGGCCCTGGTCGGCTGCGAATTTCGAGATGCCGAAGTCGAGAACCTTGACGTGCGCACGCCCGTCTTCGCGTGTCGTAAGAAACAAATTCGCAGGCTTGAGATCTCTGTGGACGATTCCCCGGGCGTGCGCCTCGGTGAGCGCCGCGCAAGCCTCGCGCAGGTACATGGCCGCGTCCTCCGCCGCGACCGGCCCGCGTACGATGACGTGGGCCAGGTCTTCGCCGGTCAGGTGTTCCATGACAATGAAGGGCGCGCCGCCGGGAAGGCGCCCGAGGTCGAACACGCGCGCGATATGCTCGGTCGAGAGGCGCGCGCAGGTCTGCGCTTCCCGCAAGAACCGCACGGCGGCGCCGGGGTCGCGGCTTCGCAGGACCTTCATGGCGACGCGATGGCCGAGCTCGACGTGTAGCGCGGAATACACCTGGCCCATGCCGCCGCTGCCGAGGAGCGCCTCGATACGGTACTTGTCCGCCAAGAGCTCGCCGGGGCGCGCCGATTCCGCTCCCGGTCCGCTCGCGACCTGGTCCATATCCGCCCCCTCCGGCGCGTGTTCCGCGCTCCCGCTTGCGCCGTATCCCGCGTCGGCCACCATCCGGCGACAGACGGCGCAGATGGCCAAGTGTCGCTCCGCACGAGCCAGCGTCTCGGGGGCGAGCAAGCCGGCGATCACGTCAGCGACCGTCTCCTCGTCCAAGCACGCACCGGCCGCGACCGGATCCATCTGCCCATCATGCTCGCCGACTCACCGAGCGTCCATCCTAGCGTCGGTGCGTCCTTCTCGGTCGCCTTCCACGCCGCCTCGCTCGGGGGCTTCACGCGCTCGGTCCGGTGTTCGTGGGACTCGCGCTCCATCTCGGCGTACTCGCCACCCCGTCGCGCGAACTCACCAGGCCGTCGCGCGGGCGGCTCCTCGAATCGCGAGCGCCTGCAAGCGCGCCCTTTCGACTCGTCCGCAGGCGGTGCTCTCGCTCTAGGCCGAAACGCCCTCAGCGCTTGAGCAGTCGGTCGAAGACGTTGCGCCACCCGCTCGAGGACGGGTGGGAAGCCGAGCCGACGGAGGTCACCCGTAGGACCGCTGCGGTGAGGTTGTCCGGCGTGCCCAGCTCATTGGCTGCCCGTATCAGCGCGTCGCACGCGTCGTTCGGGTCTTTGCCCGCGACGATTTCGCGTATCGCCATGTCTTCGAGGACATTGTAGAGACCGTCGCTGCAGACGAGGAGGACGTCGTCCTTGGCGAGAGGAAACGTAATTCGGTCGATCGCCGCGATAAGATCCTTTCCGAGGCTGCGCGTAAGCGTCGCCCGGTCCACATGCCCCTTCGGACGCATGCTCAGGCCGATGCGCGCGCGGTCGGCGGCGACGGTGTGATCCTTGGTCTTTTGAACGATTTCTCCGTTCCGAATCAGATAGAGGCGGCTGTCGCCGACGTGCACGGCGTGCAGGATCCCCTCGTGCACGACGACCGCCGTCAGAGTCGTCGACATTCGGCACAGCTCGGTGACCACGAGCGCTCGATCGTGGATCTCGATGTTGGCCTGCTGCGCGGCGCGATGAAGCCGCTTGAGAGGACCCCACGCGATAGGGCTTTCGCGAAACGCACGAAGCGTCACTTCGACCGCGGTCTGACTGGCGATCTGGCCCCCCTCGTATCCGCTGACTCCGTCGGCGACCACGGCGAGCGTGCACGCCTCGTTCTCGACGTATGTGCCGCACGCATCCTCGTTGGCCGGACGCGCCGTGCCGCAGTCCGAGACGGCCGCCACCAAGACCTGCCCGCTGTCGCGCTTGTCGTCCGCGGTCATCGCCATCGCCATGAGGTAACCATTCCATAAATATCGGGGCCACGCATTGGTCGGCCACGGCGTCGTGGGAGCCACTCGGACGAAACATTGCTGAAATGTTTCCGGAGAGTTTGCTTTCCTCCGGGTGTCTCTCTGCGTTCTCTTCTCTGCAACATCCCAGAAACAAGTGCCGACGTAGGTACTCCAGGTTCGTCCACCAAGCGCTAGGGGAACCCCATGTCGGACATTACCAACGCATCAAATTCGGGATCGCCCACGAGCAGGGCGACACTGGGCCTCACGGGGCTCACCATCAACGCGATGGCGCTGATTGCGCCGGGCGCCTTTCTATGGCTGACATTTCAGATACAAGCGCTCTACGGCGCACCGATGGCGGGCAGCGCCATGTGGTTCGGCATCGTGGCGGCGCTTCTGCTGTGTTTTGCCACGGCGATTAGCTACGCCGAGCTCGCCAAGCTCTACCCTGGAGCGGGGTCATCTTATTTCTTCGCGGAGCAGGCGTTTCTGTCGAAGCACAAGGCGTTCAAGTTCGCGCGCCTCGCGAAGTTCATCACCGGCTGGGCGAGCCACCTTTACTACTGGGTGTATCCGGGGTGCATGGTCGGGGTTACCGCTCTGCTCAGCGGATACCTCCTCAACCAATTCTTTCCCGACACGTTCAGCGGGAGCTTCAACAGCCCCCTCTTCATGTTTCTTTTTTGCTTCGCGTTCGCCATCGGTATTTCGTTCATCGCGTTCCGCGGCGTGACCGGCACCACCAGCGTGAATATGGTCATCAACATCGTCCAGATTTCCGCGCTGCTGGTCTTCTCGGTGATTGCGATTGCCTATCGATTGCAGCACCCCGAAGGCTCCAAAGGCTTCCAGCTGGTGAACGGCACGCCCGTCGACTACGTGGTGGCGCAGGAGCAGGTCGTCGAAGACGGCAAGCCGAAGGTCGACGCGGACAACCATCCGGTCTTGCAGAACAAGATCGACGAAAAGACGGGGGATCCAGTTCCCGAAATGAAGGGCGGCAAGCCCGTCCCCTTCGTTCTCAGCTACGCGCCGGACCAGGCGGTCACGATGGAGCCTGCGGACTCCGACCACCCGAAGGAGCTGACGGAACACTTCAAATTCCACCCGACTGCAGGTTCCGTCGTCGCACCTCACGGATTCTCGTACATGTTCATCCAGGCATGTATCGCCATCCTGATTCTGGTCGGCTTCGAGTCCGTCACGTCGATGGGCGAAGAAGCGAAAAATGCCAAACGCGACATTCCGCGCGCGGTGCTCCTGTCCCTCGCGATTCAGGGCGCATTCTGTTATTTCATCGAATACTTCGCAGCCAATTACATGCTCAACTCCGGATATACGCTCGCCAACGCGGCGGCCTCCGGAGCGCCGATCGGCGATATGATGGTCATCGCCGGCACCTGGCTCTTCGGGTCGTATTCGGCGGGCCGCGCATTCATGCTCGTGCAGGCCTTCACGGTATTTCTCGCGCTCGTCGGAACGACGCTCTCTTGCCTGTCGACCGGGGCGCGCGTCACCTACGCCATGGGCAAAGACGAAGAAGTGCCGGAGCACTTCGGAATGCTCCACGGAAAGACCGCGACTCCCCACCGCGCGATCTGGACGCTCGGCATCCTGTCGGCCGTCATTGGCGTCATTACCGTGTCGATGTACCTCGGAGGGACGACCCCGTCGCCGCTCGACCCGAAGTTCCACAACATTTGGTACAGCATCGGCGTCTTCGATCCCGCGCTCATCGCCAAGTTGCCGAATACGTTGATTATCGTCACGCTCGTCAGCAATTTCGGCACCTTCATGCTCTACATGCTCACGTGCATCGTGTGCATCGTGGCATTCCGCGAGCACCACATGTTCCACGGATTTTTGCACATGGTCGTGCCGACCTTCGGCCTCTTGGCGAACCTGGCCATGATGCTGTTCTATCTGCTCGGGCCGTTCACGGTGACCGGGATGAGCCTCAAAGAACCGTACATCGCGCTCGCAATCTGTGCGGTCTGGGGCATTTACGGCGGCATCTACTTTCTCCGCAGCAGCAAGGCGAAGGCGAAGCCGGTGCTCGTCACCGAAAAGCAAACGGTCACGCAGTCGACGTGAGGCCGCGAACGCCGTAACGAGCTCCCAGGGGGCCAGCGGACGGTCCGGCTTCGCGCCGCGCCGTCCGGGTCGTGAGGTCGATCGCAGGGGCTGTGATACACGTGACCGCGCATGCGCGAGGTGATCGTCGGTGAACGCCTTGATCAGTACGAACTTACTGATCTCCTGGCCCGAAGTGGAATGGCTTCCATCTTCAAAGCCACCGACGTTCGATCCGGCGCGACGGTCGCGCTGAAGGTGCCGCACATGCAGTTCGAGAGCGACATAGCCTTCTACCAGCGCTTCGAGCGCGAAGAGAAGATCGGTCAGAAGCTCGAACACCCGAACATCGTGCGTGTGCTCCGGCCCGAGGCAAAGAGCCGGATGTACCTGGTGATGGAGTTCGCCGAGGGGAGCTCGCTTCGGGCCATCATCGGCCGGCGCAAGCGGCTACCCACGGCGGAGGCGCTCGATATCGCCCGCCAGATATGCGGCGCGCTCGTTTACATGCACCAACACGGCATCGTGCATCGCGACCTCAAGCCCGAGAACGTTCTCATGACGGAGGACGGGCACGTCAAGCTTCTCGACTTTGGCATCGCAATGGACGAATCGGCGCGCCGGCTGACGTGGGTCGGCCTCTCGTCGACCATCGGGACGCCCGACTACATGGCCCCCGAGCAAGTGCGCGGGCGGCGCGGCGATGCGCGGACCGACGTCTATTCGTTGGGAACGATGCTTTACGAAATGATCACGGGCGAGTTGCCGCACACGGGCGCGAACGCCCAGGCGGTCATGCGCGCCAAGGTCGAACAGGATGCGCGGCTGCCGCGCGAAGTGTTCGCCGACATCGATCCGAACGTGGAAGAAATCATTCTTCGCGCGATCGATCGGTCGCCTCGCGAACGCTACGCGTCCGCCGCGGAGATGCTCGCCGACCTACAGGACCCGACGAAGGTCGTGCCGAGGGATCGTTCGGAGCGGCGCGACCGGCCGCTTCTCAGCCTGCTTCGGTTCCCACGTCGAGCGCTGGCTCCCATCGTCCTCGTGCTGGTCATTACGGGGCTCGGACTTCTCATCTGGGCCACGTCGCGACCCGGTCCGCGTTATCACGCCGCGCCTCCCGCCGCCCCCGCCGGAGAGCGCTCCGGGAGAGGACGCTGAGATGCCGGAGCACGCGCTCAACCTTGCCTGGCTGCTCGTGTGCGCGTTTCTCGTGATGTTCATGCAGCTCGGCTTCGCGATGATCGAAACGGGCTTCACGCGTGCGAAGAACGCCGTGCACACCATGGGGATGAACCTCGTGGTCTATCCGATCGGTGTCGTCGGCTTCTGGCTCGTCGGCTACGGCATTGCGATGGGAGGCGTCGGCAGCTGGCCGACGCTCGGAGGCGCCGTCTCGTCGCATCACGAGTTCGGCGTGCACATCGGCTCTCGCCTCCTCGGTCTCGCGGGCGCCTCGAAGTTCGCGCTCGTAAGCGTCTCGCACGACCCGTCGGATCTCGGCATGTTTCTCTTCTCGGTCGTCTTCATGGACACCGCCGCTACGATTCCGACGGGTGTCCTTGCCGAACGCTGGAAGTTCTCGGCGTTCGCTCTCTACGGCTTCTTCATGTCGATGTTTCTCTACCCGCTGTACGCAAACTGGGTATGGGGCGGCGGCTGGCTGGCCACCCTCGGCGAAAACTTCGGGCTGGGGCACGGATGCGTCGACTTCGCCGGGTCTTCGGTCGTGCACATGACGGGCGGCGTCACAGGACTCGCCGGCGTACTCGTCGTCGGACCGCGCTTGGGAAAGTTCCGGAAAGACGGGACCGTAGGTCTGATGGCCGGCCACAACCTGCCGTTGGCGGTCATGGGGACCTTCGTCCTGGCGTTCGGTTGGTTCGGGTTCAACGCCGGCTCGACGCTGGCGGCGACCGACTCGCAGATCGCCGCGATCGCCGTCAACACGGTCATCTCGTCGTCGGCGGGCGCATTGACCTCGCTCTTCTACGAGTGGCAAAGGCACAGGCGGCCGGACATCGCGATGACGTGCAACGGACTTCTCGGGGGCTTGGTGGCCATCACGGCGTCGTGCGCGTTCGTGGCGCCGTCTTCCGCGGCGCTCATCGGCGTCGTCGCCGGCCTTCTTGTTCCGTGGCTCGTGATCGTGCTCGAGCGGCGCGGGAAGATCGACGACCCCGTGGGGGCCATCACCGTGCACGGGGCCTGCGGGGCCTGGGGAATGCTCGCGCTCGGCCTCTTCGCAGACGGAAGCTACGGAGAGGGGTGGAACGGAGTGCCGGGCTCGGTGCGCGGTCTCCTATTCGGCGATCCGGGGCAGCTTGCGGCCCAGGTGATGGGAATCGGGACGAACTTGGTCGTCGTGTTCGGCGTGTCGTACGCCTTCTTCCGAGGCGCCGAGCGGCTCATCGGCAATCGCGTTTCGTCCGAGGTCGAGTGGAACGGGCTCGACGGACTCGAGATGGGATCGGAAGCATACCCGCGCGAGTAGTGTGCTCACTCGTTCCGTATCAAGAGGACTTGGCGGGCTGCGAAGGGTCGCGAGCCAAGAAGTCGATCAAGTCGATCTTCGTCACGATCCCGACGACTTGGTCTGCCTCGGCGACGATCGCGACTTTTGCCTCGGCCAACACACTCTGAAGAAGCTCGAGTTTGGTGTTCGGCGTGACCGTCGCGTAGTCGCTCTCGACGAGCTCGTCGATGGTCGAATCGAGCGTCTTGTGACCGCTGACGAGATGCCGGAGGAGGTCGACCTCGGCGACGATTCCTTTGAGCCTACCGCCTTCGACGATGGGCAGTTGGCTGATGCCGCGCGACTTCAGCGTTTCGATGACGTCGCGCACCTTCGAGGAGAGCGTCGCGGTCACGAGTTCTCTCCCGCCGCGGTCTTTTGCCACGAGCAGATCGCGCACCGTTCCGATGCCCGGGGCATCGTCGAGAAAGCCATTCTCGCGCATCCAGTCGTCGTTGAAGATCTTCGACATGTACTTGTGGCCACCGTCGGCAAGAAAGACCAGGATCTTTTGCCCCGGTTTACCGAATTGCCTCGCGTACTTGAGCGCGCCGGCGACCGCCGCCCCGCCGGACCCGCCGACGAACAGCCCCTCGAGGCGGGTGAGATCGCGAGTCATGAGAAAGCATTCGCGATCGTCGACACGGATGATTTCGTCGATGATTTTCAGGTTCATCGTCGTGGGGAAGAAGTCCTCTCCAATCCCCTCGACTTTGTACGAAAAGGGCTTCGTCACGCGACCGGTCTTCACGAAATCGTAGTAGAGCGACCCCACGGGGTCGACTCCGACTATCTGAATGTCTTTCTTTCGCTCTTTGAAGAACTTCCCGCAGCCGCTGATCGTTCCCCCGGTTCCCATGCCCGCGACGAATACGTCGAAATCTCCGTTCGTTTGGCGCCAGATCTCGGGGCCGGTCGACAGATAGTGGGCCTCGGGGTTGGCCGGATTGTTGTACTGATCGGCATAAAACGAGTTGGGAGTCTCGGCGGCGAGCCGTTTGGCCACGCTGTAATAGCTGCGCGCGTCGTCGGGCTCGACGGCAGTCGGGCATACGACGACTTTGGCGCCGAACGCGCGCAAGTGAGCAATCTTTTCCTGGCTCATCTTGTCGGGCATGACGAAGATGCACTTGTATCCGCGAAGAACGGCGAGAAGCGCGAGGGACGCGCCCGTGTTTCCGCTCGTGGCTTCGACGATCGTGCCGCCAGGCCGGAGCCCTCGCTCTTCTGCGCGTCTGAGGAGATTCAACGCGAGGCGATCTTTGTGGCTGCCCCCCGGGTTCAAGTATTCACACTTGACGTACACCTCGGCGTGGACACCAACCGCCACCCGGTTGAGTCGCACGATTGGCGTGTTGCCTACCGCTTCGGTGATGTCCTGGATCGCTCCGTGCATCATGACGCGGGCATAGCATGAGCGGTACTAGGTACCCTGCAGAGCACTCCCGGCGTCGCCGGACCCGGAAGGCGGACTCGGAGGCCAGGGAAGCGACCAGCGCCGGTTGGTCGCTCGGTCGAGAAGCTCGAGGCGAGTTCCGCGCTTCGTCGCGGGAAAGATGACGCCGATGCGTGTCCGCAGCCGGCCCGTCAGCGACACGCTTGCATCGGGCTCCACGGCGCCCAAGAGTGGAAAGTCGAACCGCACGCGCTCGATCAACGCCGGCCCTTCGAAGAGCTCCAGCGCAAAGCGTCCCATCGCGCGCGGCGTCTCCTGCGCAGCGGCAAGCTCGAGACCCCGGACCGCCAGGAGCCACACGTCCCCGCGGTCCCATCGAAGGTCGAACACCCACTGGCTACGCTCGACGAGCGGGGGCGGATCGGCCGGTGTGGACGTGCTCGCCCCATCGCGGGGAGCGACGACGGGCGGTCCGGCATCGAGGATGCGGCTGACGTCGATGGTGCGGCGCGGGTCCGCGGCGAGTGCTTCCAGCACGCCTCCGACGCACGCGACAGTCGCGAGAAGGGTCACCCGGGCGCGCATGACGTCACCAGCTCCCACGCATCTGCCTCACCGCCGAGCAGCACCCATAGGTCCCGAACGTCGGCCGGGATTGGCGACGAGACAGCGAACGGAGCGCCGCTCTCGTCCGGCACGACGACGCGCGCCGCGTGCAGAGCGATGCGTCGTGGCTCGACCACGCGACCGCTCGGGAGCGTGATGCGGGCCGGACCGCCATAGGCTCGATCGCCGATGAGGGGTGCGCCTGCGTGGGCGGCGTGCACGCGAATTTGGTGGGTGCGCCCGGTCAGGGGAGCGAGGGAAAGAAGCGCGGCGCCGCCGGGTGCACGCGCACACACCGCGTAGCGGGTCGCGGCATCGGTCGCTTCCCGGCCGCCCACCGAGCGAAGGCGGGGGTCCTTTGCGCGTCCAATCGGGGCGTCCCAAGTTCCCCCGTCGCCCGACGGATCGCGCGCGGCGATGGCGGCGTAGCGCCGCTCGTAGACTCCGTCTTCGCGAGCGCGGACGAGCCGGCGGGCCGCCGCTCGGGTCCGGGCGAAGACCACGACTCCGCTGACGTCTCGGTCGAGGCGCGAGGTGGGATGGAGGTCGGACTCTGCGATCCCGAGAGCGCGTGCCGAGAGCGCGACGAGCGCGTGGGCGGCGCCGCCGTGGTCGGCAATCGTCGGAACCCCGGCCGGCTTGTCGACCGCAACGAGGTCGCGGGTCTCGGCGAGGATTGCGATGGGCTGCGCGCTTGTCAGGCGCGGCGGTGCAACCTCGACGACGTCCCCGTCGCGTACCGCCTCGTCGGCGCGTCGTACCCGACGGAGCGCGACGAAAACGCGACCCTCGCGAAGGGCCTGGGCGTCGGCATTCGCCCGGGCAAGAACGTCCCGCACCGTGGGCCCGTCGTCGGGACCCACCGTCCAACGAATCGGGTGGCTTGTTCGCGAGGACGCCAACGCCGAGGGAGCGTAGCAGCACCCCCGGGCCCGTGGCGGCGCGATGCCGGGGGTTCCGTCGCTCTGGGCTCTGGCGTCCCAACCGTGAAGGCACTACACGGACACAACGCCATGAGCGGCATCGCACGAACGAGCGCCACGGGGACCGAGGGCATGCTGGACGAGCTCCTGGCCTGGTCGTCGTCGTCCGAGCACGACCGCGCGCTCGTGCGCGAAGACCTCATCGGCAGCGCAGCCCACGTGACGATGCTGGCGAAGACGGGGATCATCCCGCTGGCCGACGCGAAGACGCTGCGGGAGGGGTTGGGCGCGCTGCACGACGAGGCGTGCGCCGGAATCCTCGAGCTTCCCGACGAGGAGGACGTCCACATGGCCGTCGAGGCGGAGCTCACCCGTCGCCTCGGGGGCGTCGCGGCGCGCTTGCACACCGCCCGGTCGCGCAACGACCAAGTGGCGATCGACCTGCGCTTGCACGTGCGTGACCGCGGCGCCGCGCTGCTGCGAGAGGTCGGCGCTCTCGTCGGCGCCCTCGGGGACCGCGCCGCACGGGAAAAGAACGTGCTTCTGCCCGCCTACACCCATCGGCAGCGCGCTCAGCCCGTGAGCGCCGCGTTCTTGGTGGCGTCGTGGGGGGTCGGACTGGCTCAGGCTGCCGAGACGATCGACTTTGCGCTCGATCGCATCGAGATGCCGCTGGGCAGCGGCGCTTGCTCCGGCACCTCCCTTCCCATCGACCGCGCGTTCGTCGCGCGCTTGTTCGCCCCCTGGAAGGCCACTCGGAACGCCCTCCATACCGTCGGCGATCGGGATTTCGCGCTCGATTGGACGTGGAGCGTGGCGCGTGTGGTCCTCGCGATGTCCCGCGTCGCCAGCGACGTCGTCGAGTTTGCGACCAGCGAGTTCGGGCTCGTTCGACTCGACGGAGCGATTTCGGCCGGTTCAAGCATGATGCCCCAGAAGAAGAATCCGGACGTCTTCGAACTCGTTCGGGGCAAGAGCGCCCGCGCTCTCGGGAACGTGGTCGCCTTGTTGACGCTCATGAAGGGGCTGGCGAGCGGCTACAACCGCGACCAGCAGGAAGATCGCCTCCCCCTCTTGGAAGCCGGACCGATGGCGCTCGGCTGCGCGCGGGCCCTGTCGCTGGCGCTGCCCCACGTGACGTTCGACGCGGAGCGCGGGGCTGCGGCTCTCGCGGGCGGCTTCACCCAGGCCACCGACCTGGCAGAAGCGCTCGTGCGGCGCGGTGTCCCCTTCCGCGAAGCGTACAAGGCGGTAGGCAAACTCGTGGCCTTGGCCGTCGAGGACAACGTGGCCTTGCGAGCCATTGACCCGGCGCGGGCGCGCGCGATTCATCCGTCGATGGACGCGGACGCGCTGCGCTCGCTCGATCCCGCGACGGCGGTGGCCGCCAAGGAGAGCTTGGGCGGGACGGGGCCGCGAGCCGTCGACGCGCAGATCGCGTGGCTGAACGAGCGGGCGGCGGCCCTTTCCGTGAAGGCCGACGCTCAGGGCTCGCTCGAAGCACTTGCGCGGCGCATTTTCGCCGAACCGCTGGAGCATCCATGACGAAGCGCGACTTTCTCGAGTTGTCCGACCTGACGGTCGCGGAGTGCCGCGAAGTGCTCGACTTCGCCAAGCAGCTGAAGCAAGAGCGCAAGGGCCTTCGCACGCATATGCTGGCGGGACGCGCCGTTGCGATCATTCTCGAGAAGGCGAGCACACGCACACGGGTATCGTTCGAAGTGGGTTGCGCGCAGCTCGGCGCGCATCCGGTCGTTCTGAACGTGCAGGGCAGCCACCTCGGACGCGGAGAGCCCATCCGAGACACGGCTCGGGTTCTCAGCCGCTACTGCGACGCGATCGTGTATCGGACGTCGACCACGGCGAAGCTGCGCGAAATGGCGACAGCACGGGTCCCGGTGATCAACGCGCTGACCGACGACGGCCATCCGGTTCAAGTGCTGTGCGACGTCTTCACGGTCGAAGAGCAGCTCGGCACCAGCATCGCGGGAAAGCGGGTGGCGTTCGTCGGCGACTGCTCGAGCAACATGGCGCGCTCGTGGCTCGACGCGGCGGCGATCTTCGGTTTCCACCTCGTCCTCGCAGGTCCGCGAGGCTACATGCCGCCACCCGCGGAGATCGAGCGAGCCGGCGGACGAGCGACGCTCGTCCATGACCCCGAGGTCGCTGCTACGGGATGCGACGTAGTCAACACCGACGTGTGGACGAGCATGGGCCAGGAGGCTGAAGGCCAGGAGCGAACGGAGGCCTTCGCGGGCTGGACCGTGGACGGGGCGATGCTCTCGAGGGCGCTGCCGGGCGCGATTGTGCTTCACTGCCTGCCCGCCCACCGAGGCGAGGAAATCGAGGAGTCGGCGCTCGAGGGCGAGCGCTCGCGCGTCTGGGATCAGGCCGAAAACAGGCTGCACGTCCAGAAGGCGTTGCTCCTGTGGCTGCTCGACGCCATCGCGTGACCCTCCGCACGCGATTCGCACCTTCCCCAACCGGTGACCTTCACCTCGGTGGCGCGTGGACGGCGCTCGCCTCGTGGGTGCTGGCGCTTCGCTCAGCCGGCACGTGCGTTCTGCGCATCGAGGACATCGACCGGCCGCGGGTCGTACCCGGATCGCAGGCGCGCATCGAGGCGGACTTGCGCTGGCTGGGTCTGGACTTCGACGCGGGTCCCGTCGTCCAGAGTGGGCGGACGGCGCTCTACGAGGATGCACTCGCGAGATTGGTCGGTGCAGGGCTGGCCTACCCGTGTGACTGCTCGCGCGCCGAGATCGCACGTGTCGCGAGCGCCCCACACGAGGGGGAGGACGTCGTCTATCCGGGGCACTGCCGGACCCGGGACCCGGCTCGCCTCATGAAACGGCCGCCCGCCTTGCGCGTGCGCGTTGCGGACGAAGTGATCTCGTTCGACGACCAGGTGTTCGGGGGGGTGGCGCAGGACCTCGCGCGGAGCGTCGGAGATTTCGTGCTTCGCCGCGCAGACGGCGTTTTTTCGTATCAGCTCGCCGTCGTGGTCGACGACTTGGCGATGGGTATCACCGACGTCGTTCGCGGGGCCGATCTCCTGTCGTCGACGCCACGCCAAATCTGGCTCGCGCGTGCCCTGGGTGAGCGGCCGCCAAGGTACGCGCACGTTCCTCTCGTGGTGGGCGAGGGCGGAGCGCGTCTCGAGAAAAGGACCCCGGGCGCGATTGTTCGCAGGTTGCGCGAGGCCGGAATACCCGCGTCGCGCGTCGTGGGCGAACTCGCGCATGGCTTGGGACTGGCGCCGTCGAGCGCCCCGACGACCGCGCTCGAGCTCGCACACGCGAGCGCGAGCCGAGAGCTCGCGTGGCGGCGGGAGTCATGGCCGATCCCGGCGAGTCTACGGACCGGGGGCTGAGGCGGGCTCGGTTTCTCAGGGCGGCACCGGCCCTACTCGTCCTTCTTCGGCCCCTCGTTGTACCCGCGCGGCCGGTACTTCGGGCTCACGCCACGGTTCTCGTCCCCGTTCGCGAACGTGTCGTCGACGAGGTACTTGAGCCATGATCCCGGGTATTGATCGGCCAGCTCCTGGAGCTCCTTGCGCGCGCTCGAGTCGTCTTCGAGCTGATGCTCGTCCCACAAGCATTGAAGGCCGAGAGCGACGAGGTTCATGTCGTTCGCCGCCAGCGAGAAACCTCGCAGGTAGTGGGGGAGTGCCTCTTCGGCGCGATGCAACCGGCAAAGCGTGTCCCCTTCGTAGACGTTTGCCATTGGCCAACCGGGCGCAAGATCGAGCGCAACCGCGTTGGAGGCGAGCCGCCCTTCGAGATCGCCGCGCGCCCCGAGCATGACCGAATAGTTGAGGTGCGCTTTCGCGCTACGAGGTACCGCCTTGCGTGTGGCATCCCAGAAGACGAGATCATTCGTGTAGTCGAATGCATGCCGGCGCGCGGCTTCGCATTGGAACCAGAAGAACGCCAAGAGCCCAACGACCGCTGGGAAGCGCGCGCTTCCCTGGGCGCCGAGAAGCCGGCGAAACGCGAGCGCCAGGATGATCGCCGAACCGATCGCCGGGAAGTACCAAAAGCGCTCCGCCCGTACGGTGGGCAAGACGACGGGGATGTTGGAAACGGGAAAGTACGAGACGACGATCCAAACGAGCGCAAAAGCGACCAGGGGCGCGGCGGACATCGCGCGACCGCTCTTGCGGGAACGCCACCAAGAGACGACTCCGACGACCGGTGCGGCCAGGAGGGGCAAGACCATCGCGGCGGCGCCGATGACGCTCTCCGGAAAGACCAGCCGGCCGGGCACCGGCTCTTGGGGTGCGGAGTAATCGCCGGAGAGAACGCGGGGCAACAGCAGTTGTCCGAGGCCCCGCGCATAGACGCGCAGCGCACCGGCGACGCGGTACGGAGGCGTCGCCTCGATGAGCGGATTGTTGAGCGGGTCATGCGGCAGCGCCGGCTGCGCGTACCAGCGAAGAGCGGATGCAAAGGCGCGCTGGAGCACGGGCTTGCCCGCGTTCGCCTCGGCCGTGAGCTCGGGGGGCGTCGTCACGGGAAACCAGCGCCGGCGCATTTCCACGTAGAAGACGAACGCAGCGCCGGTGGTCAATGCGGCGGCCGTGGCGCGCCACCAGCGAAGGGGCCGCTCGGGATGAGCGATCTGCGCTGTAAAGAGCGCCGCAAGGGGAACGAGCGGGACGATGCAGAGGGCGCTCTCCTTCGAGTAGAGACCGAGCATCGTCGCGCCGAGGAGCGCGAGCGGCATTGCGCCGAGCGGCAGATTCAACGCGAGAAGCGCGAGAAGGGCTCCTGCCCCTCCGAGCACGTCAGCGAGTCCTACGACTCCGCTGACCGCTTCCGTGACCACGGCCGTGGCCACGAACAAAGCGCCGGCGAGCCAAGCCGTTCGCCTGTCGCGGGTCCACCGGAGGACGAGCAGCACGAGGAGCGCCCCGTTCAGTCCGTGGAGGAGAACGTTGACGTAGTCGTGCGGAAACGCGCTCTGCTCGCGCATTCCGACTTTCCACAGCGCTCGCCAGAGAATATCGGGCAGGGGCCGATACGAGCCGATCGTACGGTCAGGGGTGAGACCCCAAAAATCTCGCTTGAACGCTTGCAGCCAACCGATCTTGTTTCCGGGGGTGTTCGAGGCCCGCACGTACGGATTGGCGAGAAGTGCCTCCTGCTCGTCGAAGATGAAGTTGGTGGTCGGCCACCGCGTGTACAAAATCATCGACAGAAAGCACATCGGCACGAGGGCGGTGAGAAGCGACGGATCTTCGCCGAGGAAGTAGTCGCGCACGCGCGGCAAAAAGCGCTGCTTCGGAAGGGGGGGCAACGGCTCGCCGGCGTCGCTTGGGTCCGAGCCATTTGCGGGCGAGGAGATCGCCATCCCCTCGTCTGGGGTGGGTTCCGAGTGCGCTCGATGCGACGGCGGATCGTGCGGGGTCACGGCACTCTGCGTAGCTCCATCGCAAGCGCGAGCGCGACGACCATTCCGATCGATGCCGCCACGTAGGGCGCGCGCCCGCCCACGCTCGTGTACAGCCACCCGCCCAGGGCCGGACCAAAGGTTCGCGCGAGGCTGGCGACCGATTGATTCGCCCCGAGCGTGCCGCCCTGTCGGTCGGCCGGAGCGCGGCGCGAGATGAATGCCGAGGTGCTGGGCTGAGTCAGACCGTTGCCCAGGGCGAGCAGACCGCCGGAGGCAAAGAGCAGTGCGCGGGAGGCCACGCCGCCAGCCGCGACCAAGCCGGCGAACGCGACGGCCTGCAAGAGCGTGCCGGCACGAATCAGCGACGGCTCGTCGAAGCGCCTGGAGAGCGGCCGAACGAGTCCCCCTTGAACGGCCGCGGCGACAATCCCGATGAACGCGAGGACGAACCCCGTTCCGCCCTCGTCGATGCCGAACAGATCGCCGCAGAAGAACGTGAAGGTCTGATCGAGATTGGTGAAGCTCAAGACGGCGATGAAGTTGACGCCGATCGCGAGCCCGACTCCCGGTAGCGCGAACGCTTCGCGCATGGCGTGGAGGTTCAGAGGCGCGAGCTTGCGTGTGGGCGCGAGTGCCCGCTTTTCAGGCGGCAGCGACTCGGCGACCCCGAACGCGACCCACACGAGGTTGGCCACGCTGAGGCCGGCCGCCACGAAGCACGGGATCGCTCCGTGACGCCCGTCGACGGGAATCTTCGCGAGAGCGCCCCCGATCCCGGGACCGAGGATGAACCCCAAGCCGAAGGCCATGCCGATGAGCCCCATTCCGCGCGTGCGCTCTTCAGGCTTGGTCACGTCGGCGATGTAGGCGCTCGCGGTGCCGAGGTTCGCGGTCGCGATGCCGCCGAAGACGCGCGCAGCGAAGAGCCAGGCCACGCTGGTGCCCCACGCGAGACCGGCGCCGAGACCCAACATGGCCAGGCAGGTGCCGGCGATGGACCAAATCAGCACCGGACGTCGCCCTATCCGGTCGGACAAGCGGCCCCAGACGGGAACGAAGAGAAACTGCATCAGGGAGTAAACCGACCCGAGCAGTGTGCCGGTGAACTCGCTCACCCCGAAGGTGTCGCGCGCCTCTTTTGCGAGAAATGGAAGGACCAGCCCGAAGCCGAGCAAATCGATGAAGACCGTGAGAAAGATGGCGCCGAGCCGCGGTGCTGCCTTCATACGCGAGAGGGGGGCACTATAGCGGCTGGAGAGCCTCCGCGGTTCACTTCTCCGGATGGGGCAAAGCGCTTCGCGTGCACGAATGCTTCCCGATTGCCCTTCGGGCCGGCGAGTGCGCTGTCGCACTTCGAGACGACGACGAAGCCCGCAGCACCGATGGCTTCCGTCACGCCCGCAATTGTCTCCTGGCGCAGGGACTCGTCGCGCACGACCCCCTTTCCGCGCGCCGCGTGCTGCCTTCCCACCTCGAACTGCGGTTTGACGAGCGCCACGAGGTCCCCCCCTTCGCGCGTGCACCGGACAATGGCGGGCATCAGCTTGGCCAGGCCGATGAACGAAGCGTCGACGACGGTCAGGTCTACGGTGCCCCCGATCTCCGCTTCGGTGAGCGACCGGGCGTTGGTGCGCTCCATGACGATCACTCGCGGATCGGTCCTGAGCTTGTGGGCGAGCTGGCCATAGCCGACATCCACGGCGACCACCGCGGCGGCGCCGCGCTGAAGCAAACAATCCGTGAACCCTCCGGTCGACGCGCCGACGTCGAGGCAGCGCAAACCGCGCGGGTCCAGTCGAAAGGTATCGAGCGCGCCGGCGAGCTTCGCCCCGCCTCTCGATACGAAGGGATGAGCGGCGACGCGCACGACGACGTCGGCGTCTTCGGCGACCAATGCGCCAGCCTTGTCGACGCGAGACCCCGCAACATACACCTCCCCGGCAAGAACGACCGCTTGGGCGCGAGCGCGCGAGTCGGCAAGTCCGCGAACCACGAGAAGGTGGTCAAGGCGGACCTTGCTCACGGTCTCCTCGCGCTCCTTCGACCGATGTTCTTCACGGAATGGCCGCTTCGGGGTGAAAAATCCGCGCCAGCACGGCAAGGCCATCCGCAATGCGGGGTCCGGCTCGGAGGATACGCTCGTCGTGAATGGGTACCACGTGCCCTTCGCGCACGGCCCGCAGGCCCGCCCATCCCGGAACATCGGCCGATATTCGAGGCATGCCCTCGATGCCCGTGGACGCGTCGAGAATGACGTCCGGATCCATGTCGAGAATCCGTTCGAACCCGATCGCCGGCCACGCGCCGCCGTCGGAAACGACGTTCTCACCGCCGGCGTCTTGGATAAGCTCGTCGGCGAAGCTCTCGGGACCGGCGGCAACGACGGGGGCCAGCGAAACGACGAAGAGCACGCGCGGCCTAGACGCTCCAGCCACGGCGTGCTCGATGGCGAGCTCGCGCGCGCTGAGCGCTTGGGCGAGGCGGTTCGCGTCCTGCGCGTGTCCTGTGCGTTCGCCGAGGTCGCGAATGAGGCTGCCGATGGCCGTGAGCGAGTTCGGGTCGGCAAACCAGGAGGGAATGCCGCGGGCCTTCAGTTGGTCGGCCGTGCGGACGGAGGCGATATAGCGGACCCCGACGACGAGGTCTGGCCGGAGCTCGAGAATGGCCTCGAGATCCGGCTCGACGTCGCCGACGATCGGGAGCGCCTTGACCTCCGGAGGAAACTCGCAGAAGCGCGAACGGCCAACCACCCGATCGCCAGCGCCGATGGCGAAGAGCGCCTCGGTCGTGGAGGGCGCGAGCGATACGACGCGACGGGCCCCGCCTGCACCGAGGCCGGCAGCCGGCGATCGGTCGGATCGAGAACACGACACGATCGCCCACGCGGCCACCGCGAGGACTACGAAGCGCAACGTCATCGGCCAATCAAGCCGTACTTGTGCAGCTTTTCGATGAGTGCCGGGCGGGAGACGCCGAGCCTCCGGGCGGTCTCGCTCTGGTTGCGGGCGGCTATTTCGAAGGCCTCCGCGATGAGGGTGCGCTCGAACGCTTCGACGCGAGCGCGGAGGGGATGGCCAGGCCCCGGATCCCCCGTGGCGAGCGGCGCCACCGACGAGGCCGCGGGGCCATCGGCAATCGATCGCCAAAGCGCCAACGTAATTCGCTCGTCCGGGGCGAGCGCGAGCAGGCGCGCCACCGAGTTCTCCAGTTCGCGGACGTTGCCGGGCCATGGGTGCACTCGAAGCGCCTCGACCAGGGACGGCTCGACCTCGACGCCGCTCATGCCGTACCGATCGGCGTACCGAAAGACGAAGGTACGCACGAGCGGCTCGACGTCCTCCGGGCGCTCACGCAACGGAGGAACGCGAATGGGAACTACGTTGAGCCGGTAAAAAAGGTCCTCGCGAAAGCGACCCGACTTCACCTCGGCGGTGAGATCTCGGTTGGTGGCGGCGATCAGGCGAACGTCGACGATCTCCGGGCGACCGCCCACTTGCTGCACCTCGCCCGACTGGATGACCCTCAGCACCTTCGCCTGCATGCCGAGCGGAAGTTCGCCGATTTCGTCGATGAACAGCGTTCCCTTGTGGGCCTGCTGAAAATAGCCGAGACGCGCCGCTTGCGCTCCGGTGAAGGCTCCCTTCGTATGTCCGAAGAGCTCTGCCTCGGCGAGCTCGCTCGGAATGGCCGCGGCATTGAAGCGCACGAGCGGCTTGTCGGCCCGGCGCGAGTGCGCGTGAAGCACCATCGCGAGAACGTCTTTGCCGGAGCCACTCTCCCCGGTCAGAAGCACGGTCACGTCCTTGGGTGCCACCCTGGCGACGACGTCCATCACGCGCTTCATGGCAGGGCTCTCGGCGATGATCGTGCGGCCGAGCGCGGCTTCCGTGCGCAGTCGCGCGTTCTGCAAGCGCAGGTCGCGCCAGTCGGTCGCCCGTCGAACGGCCAGCACGAGCTCGTCGGGATCGAAGGGCTTCGGGATGTAGTCGAAGGCGCCCGCCTTCATCGCGGCCACCGCGACGCGCTCCGACCCGTGCGCCGTCAGCATGAGCACCGGAACGCTCGGATCGTTGGCACGCATCCGCTCGAGCACCTGCATTCCATCCATGCCCGGCATCGCGAGGTCAGTCAGGACGGTGTCGGCGCCACGGGCTTCGAAGGCGGCCAGACCGCTGACCCCTCCGTCGCAAGCCTCCACGACCAACCCGGCGTCACTCAAGACGGCTTCGAGCGTGAACCTCAGCGCGGCATCATCGTCGATGACGAGGACACGGCTCATTTCGGACGCTCAGCGCGCGCCGGCGACCGCCGGCCCAGTGTTTTCGGCTTCTTCGTGCTTGCGCGCGCGACCCGGATTGGGCAGGCGTGCGCACGGCTTCGCCTTCATGGGAAGGGTGACGACGACCGTCGTACCCTTGCCCGTGACGCTCTTGAATTCCAGGTGCCCGCCGTGTTGCTCGATGAGGCCGCGCGCGACGGCGACACCAAGGCCCGTTCCACCCTCTTTGGTGGTGAAATACGGTTTGCGGATGCGTTCCAAGACCTCGGGAGTCATTCCGACGCCGCAGTCGTTCACGGTAATCTGCGCCCCGCCGCGCGCCGCCTCGATCTCGATCCGGACCGTGGCTCCATGCGGCGACGCCTGGATCGCGTTGAGTACGATGTTGAGCAAAGCCTGCCTCAGCTTTCGGGCGTCGGCGTCGAGGACGAGCCCGGCCTCGCCGGAGACTTCGAGCACGACCCCGGCCTCGGCCGCGCGTGTCTCGAGCAGGACGCCCAGCTCTCGAGCGACCTCGTACGGCTTGACTGCAGCGAGGTTGAGATCGTCCAGACCGCGGGAAAACGATAGAAAGCCTTCGACGATGGATTGCAATCGGTCCGCCTCGGCGGCAACGATCGCCAGGCGCTCGGCGGTCTTCCCGTCGGTCGCGTTGCGCGCCATGTGGGTGGAGAGCGCCCGTATCGCCGCGAGCGGATTTTTCACTTCGTGGGCCAACCGCGCCGCCATTCCCTCGAGCGCGCGAGTTCGGTCCTCGTTCTCGCTACAGAGTTCTTCGCGACGCTCGGCGAGTTCGAGCGCGGCTCGCTCGTAACCCCGGGTCATCGCGCAGCCGATCCCGTAGACGCCCGTCATCGCGAAGGCGGCTGCCAAGACCGCGATGCCCACATATTCGGGGCTGGGCCAACCGCTGGTCACGGCGAGGGGCCCGTCGAGCAAGCCGGCCGCCGTGCGCGAGACCGCCGCCATGGCGATGAAGCCCCCCAAAAACACGGCGAAGACGACGTTGCGCAGCCAGGGCGGCTCATGCAGCTTAATCGCGGCGGCAGCCATCGTGATGGCGCCCGTAACGAGCAGCGGGCTCGCGAGACCGCCCGTGGTCGCGAGAAAGACGAAATACCCCAAGACGCCGAGCACGAAGGAGACGACGCGAAGCCGCCAGTCGTTGGTCAGCAAGCGTACGGCAAACATGACTCCCACGACGGCGACGGCCGCGACTTGCGCAAGCGCGCGACCCGCCGATTCGCCGCGCAGGACAAGGAGCACGATGACGAGCCCGTGAAACGGCAAAATCCAGGCGAGCCGCATGCGGATGGAGCTTCGACCCATATCCTCGAAGACCCGGCGGCGCAGCGCTTCGAAGCGGGCGCGCGCGTGCTGCTCGCGCACCTTCGCATTCTGCATGAGTGAGTCCATTGACTAAATGGGAGCAAATCTCGTGCGCAGGCGCCAGTTGCCCGGCTGCGTCGCGAAAGACTCAGAACCTATGATGCTCGGCCGAGCAACCCGATTGCGCGAAGATATCAAGTGTCGCAACTCCGACAGCCCGACCGGAATCCTACGCCCGACGCGCTTTCCGCCGCGCGCGCACGAGCGCGGTCATCGCAAGCGCCACGGCTCCGCCGGCAGACCACGGCGCCCGAGCCTCCAATCCAACCGCCGCGATCGCGCATCCGCCCGCGCCGGTCGATGCCGAGGGCGAAGCGGCCGCCTCGTTGCCAGAATCGCCTTCGATCCTCGAAGCGGGCGCCGGGGCGCTGCCGGAATCGGCTTCGGCGCTCGAAGGAGCCGTTGCGACGCAGACTCCGCCCTGGCAGCCAAAGCCGGTGTTGCACGGGTTGTTGGCATCGCAGGCGCTGCAAGCGAAGGTGACGTTGTCGTGGGAGACGCAGTTCACGGAGCAGCAATCGCTATCCTGGAGACATACCCCGGCATTTGCCAGGCAAGCGCTCGAGCCGGTCCAGCTGGGAGGCGCGTAACCGCCCAACTTCGCGGCCTGGTTCGCCGTTTCGATGAGGAGAGAAGCCCAGGCGTCGAAGCGTGTGTAGATAGACCCCATACAGGTTCCACCTTCAGGGCTCACCCCTCCGCGCGAAAGCACTCCGAACGCCACCCAGTTGCCCTTGTCGAAGCTGCCCTGATCGTAGGCTCCCGACCCGGAGTCACCGTCGCAAGTTCCGTCGCCGCCTTCGAACTCGTTCACCGTCGCAAACTGAAGCCAGGTTGGATCGAGGAGGCAATTGGGGAACGTCGTGTCGTTTGGAATGCAAACGAGGTTCACGTCTTGTTTGATGCGCCGCGTTCCGGCACTCGTACCCATCGTGTCGAGCGGCGTGTCGACGCCGTAGCCGATCGCGGTGGTAGCCGTCGTGTAGAGCTGGTGATCCGTCATCGGAGGGGTAATCGTCGGCGTCACGTACTGCGGCAGTTGAATCGACTTCGAGAGAATGAGAAGTGCGATGTCGTTGCCGCACACAGTCGTTTGGGGCGGGACGTGGATGCTCGCGACCGTCACGAAATGGCCGCTCATCGTGATCGTCGGATCGGTCGTGACGAAGATGTCGGTGGGCGGATAGGTGCTGACGAACGCGGACGAAGTACAGTCGATCTGCGGGGACTGGAGCTGGGAGACGCAGTGACGGGCGGTCGCGACCAAATTCGGCGCGAGAAGAACGCCGGAACAGAACGCTACGGTCTGGTTGGTCATCTGGACGATGCCGACCGCAAACTGGTGGGTCGTATCGGCGGTCCCGTCCTGAATCGCGCTCGACTCGCTGCCCAAGGGCCCGAACGCGGACTTGGACGAAGGATCGGAGCTCCCGCAGCCCGCCGCCCAACCGAGCCCGAGGAGGCCCATCGCCAACGGCTTTCTCAAGGCCGACGTCCCATCATTCGTCCCGAAGCGTATCATGTGAACGCCCACCGGGCCCCGTCGCGGGGACGGTTTTCCGCGACGCCATCTCGCTCCTGCGAAGCTAGCCGGCAAACTCGGCGTGCGCGGCTCGATCCAATAAGCCCGCCGCGTGCGCCCGGCTGTAAAGTTCGTCAATAGCGAACCGAACGTCCGGCGCCGCATCCAGCGTGTCGGCATTCGCGTACATCGAGAGATATCGATCGAGCAGCGACCGGTCGAGAGCGAGATCGGAACGAGATTCGCGCTCCAGAAGGGCGCCGATCGTTTCGTCGCGGTGCTCCAAAGCCCACGCGATCGAGGCCCTACAGAGCCGCGATACCCGCGTCAGGAGCGGCGATCCCAGGGAGCGTCGCACCGCATTGCCCCCGAGCGGAAGCGGCAAGCCGCCGGTCGCACCCGCCCAAGCCTCACCGATATCGCACACGCGCGCGACTCCCTCGCGCTCGTACGTCAGCCGGCCCTCGTGAATGAGGAGGGCTGCGTCGACTTCGCCGGTACGCAGCGATTCGAACACCCGAGCGAACGGCGTTATCGGAATGACCACCGGAAGGAAGTCGGGAAGAAGAAGGCGGAGCACCATGCACGCCGTTGTTTGCAAGCCGGGAACGCCGATCCGCGCGCCGCGCAACGATGCGAGTTCTCGCGGCCGATTCGCAACGACGACGGGGCCGTAGCCGCGTCCCACGGACAGTCCGTGGGCGAGCAGAAGATAGTCGCCGGCGATCGCCGGCCATCGAGCGACCGAGACCGCGACGATGTCGAGATCGCCGGCCGAGGCGCGTGTGTTCAAAGTCTCGGTGTCGGCCCGCTCGACTTCGAACGCGACTCCCTCCGAGTCCACCTTGCCTGCGAGGAGAGGCCAAAACATGAAGATGTCATCGCTATCGGGTGAGAAAGCGAGGCGGATGGGCGTCATGCGGCCTTACTCTTAGCCTGCATTTCTCACCAGGGAGACCCCGATGGTGCGCACAGTCGCGGCGGCGGTGGTGCTCGTGGCGGCGGCTTTCGCCGTCGCCATGGCCGTTGCGCGCGGCCGGGAAGACGAGGGGGCGCGCTGCGGGGCGGGGTTCGTGGTCCGTGGACCGCGGTGCGTCGTGGAAATCGGTACGTGCCCCCCCCCTCTCGTTCGGACCCCTCGCGGCTGCGAAGCGCCCGATGTTCAGTTGGCTTTTGAAGAAGTGACGGTCACCGTGGGACCGTCCGATTGGGAAGCCGAAGGCCGCGTGCGGTCGCGGTCGATACATGTCGAGCCCTTCCGCGTCGACGCGTTCGAGGTCACGCGCGGCCGCTGGAGCGACGTTCGCGACGAGGACGTTGCCCGCGCTGCGTCCGGGATGACGCGGGACGAGGCGGCGGCCTTCTGCGCGTCGAGGGGGGGCCGGCTGCCGACGGAGGAAGAATGGATCGTTGCCGCGTCCTCGGCGACCAACCCCGCTCGGCGCTATCCCTGGGGAGACACGGGCGCGGTTTGCCGCCGCGCCGCTTGGGGGCTCGCGAGCGGCCCCTGCGCGCGGTCCGGCGGAGGCCCGGACACGGTCGGCGCCCACCGCGACGGTGATTCACCGCGAGGGCTGCACGATATGGCCGGGAACGTGGGCGAATGGGTCGCGGCCGAGCCCTCCCGTCCTGACGTGGGAGTCGCCAAAGGTGGCTCCTGGCGGAGCGACTTGGCGGCCGACCTGCGAATCTGGTCCCGGCTGGAGCTGTCCCCCGGCGCGCGCGACCCGAGGGTCGGCTTTCGTTGCGCATATCCCCCCTGACCGCCCAAGCTGCGCTACGCTGACATTTCCTATGACATGCGCAGTGCTGTCCATTGGGACGGAGCTGACGCGCGGAGAGCTCGTCAACTCGAACGCCGCATGGCTGGCTGCAGAGCTAACCGCGATCGGCTTCGATGTCGTCGAGCACGTCGTCGTCGACGATGATCGTGCGCGCATCGGGTCGACTCTCGGCGGACTCGTCCAGAGGGCGCGCGTCGTCGTGGCGACCGGCGGCCTGGGACCAACGACGGACGATTTGACGACGGAGGCGGTCGCAAGCGCGCTCGGAGTACGCCTCGTACGTGACGATGCGTCGCTCGAGCACATCCGCCGGCGCTTCGAAAAGCTCGGACGCACGATGACCGCGTCGAACGCGAAGCAAGCCGACTTCCCCGAAGGCGCCGATATTCTGCCCAACCCCGCGGGAACAGCGCCGGGCTTCGGCGTCCGTTTCGGCGATTGCGTTGCGTATTTTCTACCCGGCGTTCCGCGCGAAATGAAGAAGATGTTCGAAGAGCAGGTTGCGCTCCGCATTCGAGCGCTCGCTCCGAACAATCAGTACCAATCGCACCTTCGAACGTTCGGGTTGCCGGAGAGCGTCGTGGGCGAGAGGCTCGCGGGCATCGAGCCGTCGTTCCCGGGCACGACGATCGGTTATCGCGCTCACTTTCCCGAGATCGAAGTCAAGGTGTTGGTCCGCGCGGGATCGCAAGCCGCCGCGCGAGACGTCTGCGAGCGGGCGACCGCCGAGGTGCGCGCGCGACTGGGCACCCACGTCTTCGGCGACGCCGACGACACCTTCGCCGGAATCGTCGGGCGCGCGCTCCGCGCGCGCGGGTGGACTCTGGCGATCGCCGAGTCGTGTACGGGCGGGCTGGTCGGTCACATGATGACCCGCGAGCCTGGAGCGAGCGATTTTCTGTTGCTCGACGCCGTGACGTACGCCAACAGCGCCAAGTCGCGCGTCCTCGGCGTGAACGAGGAAACGATCCGCTGGCACGGGGCGGTGAGCCCGGAGGTGGCGGCAGCGATGGCCGACGGCGCAAAGCGTGTGTCTGGCGCACACGTGGCACTTTCGCTGACCGGAATCGCCGGTCCCAGCGGCGGAAGCGAGGGAAAGCCGGTCGGCACCGTCTACGTCGGGTTGGCTCGTCCGGACGGAACGACGGAAGTGAAACACCGGGTGTTCGGCGGAGACCGCTTCCAGATCCAAACCCTGGCCGCCTATAGCGGGCTGCAAATGGTTCGCGAACTGTGCGCGTCGCGCGTGTCCGAGAGGCCGCCGAACGGCGCGCCGAACTCGTGAATGCGACCTGGGATGCCGGACAAACCGAGGGCCGACGCGATCCGAGCATTCGTGGCGCTCGACCTCGAATCGACGAGCCTGCGCCGTGTCGCGCGGGTGGCGGACCGGCTGCGCATGGCGAGCGGTGCTCCGAGCGCGACTTGGGTTGCCGCGGCGAACATGCACGTGACGCTGAAGTTCATGGACGAATTGCCGAGCGCTGCGGCAAACGAGCTCGCGAATGACCTCCGCTCGCTCGTGGAAGGCAGGGCAGCACCCGCGGCTTGCCGCTTCCGACTTGCCGCGTTCCCCGATCTGGAGACGGCACACGTGGTGGTCGCCGAGCTGGAGGACAAGGGCGGCCAGCTTTCGAAGATGTCCGCGGAGGTCTCCTCGCTCGCTCTCGATCTGGGCGTTCAGCCCGAGGAACGAGCCTTCAGACCGCACATCACGCTGGCGAGACTCAAGAGGCCGTACGATGCTCGCCGCTGGCTCCGGGGAGAGCTCGCGGAAGAGGTAGGCGAATGCCGCGCCGCCAGCCTCACCCTTTACCGAAGTGAACTCGGATCGGCGGGCGCCAAGTACACCGCGTTGGCAAAATTCCTGTTCGCGTGAGGGATGCGCAACGCGTCGCCACTACAGGACGAGGACCCAAACATCGTAGAGCGCGTGCGTCCAAACCGCGGCGGCGAATCCGCGCGTTCCGTATACGAGCGTCAGCGCGAGCCCCAGCACCGTGCGCGCGACGAACGACCGGATCTCGAACGCGTCGCCGAGCGAGCCGACGTAGTGCACTCCGCTGAAGATCATCGCGCACACGATCGCCCAGGCAGCCCCGCCCACGATGAACGCCGCCCGCTTGCCCCGAAGGACCCAAGCAAGAAGCTTCGCGCCCAGGCCGAACAGCGCCACGCGGAACGCGAGCTCTTCGTAAAACCCGGCCCCCATCGACATCACCAAACCGGCCCAGGGCCCGTCAACCGCCGGTAACGGGGGGGGCGCGGCGAACAGTCGGCCGACGACCCAAGAGGTCGCCGTACCCATCGCGAGCGCGTACGCGGCGCCTTCGACCGCGACCTGAACGAGCTTGCCGAGTCGAAGCACCTGGCCGCGACCCAACACCGCGAAAACGATCACCATCGCGACGCCGACTCCGGCCGTCAGCCCGAAGTACGCGACGCGATCGCCTGCGGCCAGCCGAAGGAGACGCGAGGTGACCAC
>Ga0265313_10000416_pt1 | contig 45693 bp, 40 predicted proteins | sample 4123metaG_FD_203122 | JGI IMG/M metagenome (GOLD analysis project Ga0265313, IMG submission 203122) | Rhizosphere microbial communities from Carex aquatilis grown in University of Washington, Seatle, WA, United States - 4-1-23 metaG | ecosystem: Host-associated > Plants > Roots > Rhizosphere >... | reverse complement strand
GTCGCGACGGCCGCCATCAAGCGTTCCAGAGCCGCGCGCGCTTCGTCGAGCGCACGTCGCGCGGCGCCGACTTGCTGCCGATGCTCGTTTTCGATACCGGCCTTACGATCCAGCAACGGCTGGAGGCTGAAGCGAAAGGCTCGCGCCATACTGCGGGGAGTTCCCCGCGGGCGCTTTTAGCGAGCCAGCTGCGAGCGTTCGCGCCCGACCGAGACGCATTCGATCGGCACACCCAAGAGCTCGCCGATCCGTTCGACGTAGCGCCGGGCGTTCGCCGGAAGGGCGGCGATTTCGCGCACGCCGTCGATCGGCTCGCTCCAACCCGGCAGTTCTTCGATCTCCACGTCGAGCCGCGGGTCGGAGACGTCGCTAAAGCTCGCCGGCTCGCCGCCCAGCCGGTAACCGGTGATGATTCCCAGGGTTTCGAATCCGCTGAGCACGTCGAGCTTGGTGATGACCGCGCTGGTCAAACCGTTGAGCGCGACGGCGTAGCGCGCCGCTACGGCGTCGAGCCAGCCGCAGCGCCGCGGCCGGCCGGTGACGGTACCGAACTCGCCGCCCTGGCGGCGCATGCGTTCGCCGCGTTCGTCGAGCAGCTCGGAAGGGAATGGCCCCGCGCCGACGCGCGTGCAGTACGCCTTGAGCACGCCGATGACGTTGCCGATCGCGTTGGGCCCGATGCCCAGTCCGGTGCAGGCCCCGCCCGCAATCGTGTGCGAGCTGGTGACGAACGGATAGGTTCCATAGCCGACGTCGAGCAGCGTGCCCTGCGCGCCTTCGCAGAGCACCCGTTTACCGCGGCCGAGGCGATCGTGAATGTAGGCGACGCCGTCGACGATGTGCCCGCGAAGCCGCCGCGCCGCGTCGAGCGTCTCGCTGATCACTTGATCGGCGGCCTCCTCCTTGGCCCACAGCTTCTCCGCCAGCGGCTGCTCCTGGAGCAAGTCGTCGAAGCGTATGCCGGTCCGCGCGACGCGATCTTCGTAAGCCGGCCCGATGCCGCGTCCGGTCGTACCGATCGCGTTGCCGCCACGCTTACGCTCGCGCGCCTGGTCGCGCGTCACGTGATACGGAAAGACGACCTGCGCGCGATCCGAGATCTTGACGCGGTCGATATCCACGCCGATTGCCGCTAACGCATCGAGTTCTCCAAGCAGCGTGCTGAGGCTGATGACCGTTCCACCGCCGACGAACAAGTCGACGTTGGGATGCATGACGCCCGAGGGAACGATGCGCAACGCCAACTCGCGATCCCCGACGACGATCGAGTGCCCGGCGTTATCGCCGCCGGCAAAACGCGCGATGACGTCGTAGCGGTCGGCATAAAGATCGACGATGCGTCCCTTGCCTTCATCGCCCCACTGCAATCCAACGATAACGTCGGCCTTAGAAGCCATGCCCCGCCGACCCCGTTATTCTGAGCGGAACTCTAGGTCGCTGGTGTCGCCCATCGGAATTTGCGAGACGCCTTGAAGCTGCGTCAGCACGAACTCCGAAAAGAGCGCGTTGGGCCAACCGAAGTTTTGTCGCGTGAACTGCGCCGGGTTGTCGGGATTGAACGACTCGTGCAAAAGATGATCGCCCGGATCGCTCGCCAGCAGCTGGCCGAGCACGTCTTGTTTCTCCGAGCCGGTCGTGGCGGTCAGGCCCTCGACGATGAGCGCCAGCGGCCAGACCCAATGATCGGGCGTGTGATAGCTGCCGATCCCGCGCGCCAGTTTGCCCTGATAGAACGACGGATTATCCTGCGAGAGTAAAAAGCGGCGCGTGTTTTCGTAATAGCGATCGTTGGGCGCGGTGTAGCCCATGTACGGCGCCGCCAACAGGCTCGGAATGTTCGCGTCGTCGGTGAGAATCGCGTGGCCGAGGCCGTCGACTTCGTAGGCGTAGATGTAGCCGTACTTCGGCACCAGCACCAGGCCGTGCGTCTGGATCCCGCGCTGGACCTCGTCGCGCAGCGCGCGAGCTTCGCGGGCCTTGACCACGTTGTGATACACGCGCAACTCGATGTCGGACATATCGCCCAGCGCCACCACGGCGAACATCTCCGCGGGAATCAAGAAGTTGTAGTAACAGGCGTCGTCGGACGGGCGGAAGCCGGTCCAGATCATCCCGGTGTAGCTGACCGGGCGGCCGCGCCCGTCGTTGGGGAGTTCTTTGTGCGAGTAACGCGAGTCGCGCGGATGATTCTGCTCGCGCTGCATCGTCGAGAGCACGTTGTCGAGCATCGTCGAAAAGTCGCCGGTAAAGATCGACGAGTCGCCGGTTTGCTTCCAATAACTCCACGCCAGCGTCGTCGGATAGGCCAGCGAGTCGAGCTCGAACTTCTGCTCCCAGACGCGGTAGTCCAGGGTATAGGCGTTGGCGTACGGATCGATCTGCAGGTACTTGACCATTCGCGCGATGATGGCGCGCAGCAGGCTGCGCACGTCGGGATCGTCCTTGGCGAAAAATAAATACGGACGCGCTTGTGCGCTGGCGTCGCGCAGCCACTCGGCCGGAATGTCGCCGGTCTTGATGTAAGCGGTGCCGTCGGGCGCGTACTCGGCCAGCTTGCTCGTGTCGAGCAGCGCTGCGCGGAACATCTCTTGAAGCCGCGCGTTGGAGTTGGTGTAGCCGGCGGCGGCGCGCTCGATCGACTGAAGCTCGAGTGCGAAGCTGGTGATGGGAAGGAGTGCGACAATACCCGTCGCGAGCAGCGCTAAGACGGCGCGCTTCCAACGACGCGCGAATCTCACGCGGGCCAAACTCCGTGAGCGTACAATGCCGGCAACTCCCGATAGCGTCCTAGATAGTCGAGGCCGTAGCCCACGACAAATACGTCGGGGACCTCAAAGGCCCTATACTTGATCTCGATATCGGCAATCCTGCGATGGGGCCGGTCCAAAAGGGTGCAAACGGCTAACGATGCCGGCCCTCGCTCGCGTAGGCGCTTGACCACGTACTGGAGGGTCAGCCCGGTATCCACCGTGTCGTCCACCAGAATGACGTGGCGCCCGTCCAGCGGGACGGCTAGGTCCTTTTCGAGCGCGATCCCCTCCCCGTCGCCGTAACGATTAACCGCGATAAAGTCCACGTGGCAGGGAATGCTAACCGCGCGGATGAGGTCGGCCAGAAAGGTGGCGGCCGCCGAGAGCAATCCGACCACCAGCGGGGTTTTCCCGGCGTAGTCGCGCGATATGGCTTCCCCGATCGCGGTGACGCGATCGGCGATCGCCTTGGAATCGAAGAGCGGCTCGCCGATCATGAGGCGCGCTTGGACGAACGCGAGAAAACGCGCTCGACGTCGCGGCGCGTGAAGAGCTTGACGTTAACGTTGGGGTGGTGCGAGCGCATCAGCCGGACCTTGCGGTTTTTGCGGGTGTTGCGCACCGGCTTGGCGACGGTCAGCTCGATATAAAGATCGTACTCAGGAAGATAAAAATCCGGTGTGAAAAACTCCACCGGATTGCCGAGTTCGTTCCAAACGATTGGGAAACTTTGGGGCTCGTATTCCCAGGAAAGCTGGTAAAAGTCGAAGAGCTTGGCGAGTTCGGCTTCGCTCGCGTGCGCAAAGGACGCCCGGGACATAGCCACGGACTGTCACCTACGACGCGGTCGTGGGGTTATCCCGCCGGAAAGGTCAGAACGAAACGTGCCCCGTCCGGAGATGGCTCGACGCAAACGTCACCGCCGGCACGCTGGGCGATCGCCCGCACCACGGCCAGCCCGATTCCGCGCCCGTCGCCTTCGCGCGAAGCGCGAAAACCGAAACGGAAAATGGCGTCGTAATCGCCCGGAGCAATGCCCTCGCCGTCATCTTGCACGGAGATGCTCACGCGGCGGACGTCGCGCACGCACGCAATGGTGACGCAGCCGCCGTCGCGCCCGTACTTAATGGCGTTTTGCAGTAGATTCGCTAAGGCGTGAACGCAGGCGTCGCCGTCTACGCGGATGCGGGCCGCCTCGGGAAGCCTCGTCCGAATCTTTACGCCGCGCACCGACGCAAGCGGTGCGAGCATCTCAACCACCGCCGAAATTTGCTCGACCGCGTCGCACGACGTAATCGTGGCCTGCACCGAGAGATCGAGCAACGAAAACTCGAGCATTCCGTCGATTAGGCGCCCTAGCCGCAGCGTTTCCCGCCGCACCGTCTCGAGAAAGCGTCGCACCGTGCAAGGGTCGAGCTCGTCGCCAAGCAGCGTTTCGACGTAGCCGCGTATCGAGGTCAGCGGCGTACGAAGCTCGTGCCCGAGGGTGGCGAGAACGCCGGCAAGACGCTCGCGGTTAGGGTCGCAAGAACTTATATCCAAATCCATGGACCGTTCGCACCAACGGCGGAAGCTGCCACGGGTCTTCGATCTTGGCGCGCAGGCGATGCACGTGCACGTCGATCGTGCGTTCGTCGCCGTTGAAATCGAAGCCCCAGACGCGCTGCAAGAGCCAATCGCGCGAGAGCGCGATGCCGGCGTTGCCGGCCAGTTCCATCAGCAACGCAAACTCCCGCGGCTTGAGTTTGACGTCGTTACCGTCGACGCGCGCTTCGCGTGCCGCCTCGTCGATCTCGAGGCGCCCGAAGCGCATCACCGGCCCGGGCTCGGGAACGGGGCGCCCGCAACGGCGCAGGATCGCCTTGACCCGCACCACCAGCTCGCGCGGAGAGAACGGCTTGGCCAGATAGTCGTCGGCGCCAAGTTCAAAAGCCAGGACGCGATCGATCTCCTCGCAGCGGGCGGTGACCATGACGATCGGAATGCTGCGCCCCTCGCGACGCAACGTGCGCGCCACGTCGTACCCATCGATACCCGGCAGCGCGACGTCGAGCACCAGCATATCCGCCGCTCCGCGAGCGCGGCGGAGTGCGGCGTGACCGTCACCGACGCCGCTGACGGTGAAACCTTCGCGCTCGAGATGGTGCGTCAGCAACTCTTGAGTGGCGACGTCGTCTTCGGCAACGAGAATCGTGCGCGACGGCATGCGGGATGGGGTGCCCGCGGCCGGCGCTAGTGAGACGCGGTGGCGACCGCCTCCCACTTGGCCGTGTTAACACCCTTGACGAGCAGCCACACGGTCAGCGCAATCTCGCCCAGCCCGTCGAGCGCCAGGACGTAGGTGTTGACGGCATTGCCGATCGGCGGAGCGATAAAGAGCCCGAAGCTGTTCGCCAGCAGCGCCGCACCGGAGATCGCGATCAGCACGCCGACGGTCCGCGGCATGAACGTCGATTTGAAGATGAGCCATCCCAGCAGCAAACAATAGCAACCGAAAAAGATCAACGCGACGAGTAAGCCTTGCTGGTGAAGCTTGAGAAAAAATAACGCCATCGCTTGGAGCTGAGGGCCGTTGAAGACGCTGAGGTAGCTGGCGCCTTTGAGCAGCAAGAGCGGCGCAATGTGCGCGACGGCACTCGCCGCGCCGATCGCCGATCCGACGAGACTGAAGAGCACAGAGAGCAGCGCCACCGGACGATTTACCGGCTTGAGCAGCTCGTAAAGCAGCAGCGTCACGACGACGTAGGCCGCTCCACCAACGAGATCGGCGGCGAAGCCGAGCCGAAAGAGCGTCTCCGAGGCGAGAATATTTTGGGCCGTGGCGGCGGCGTCGTTCGGCACGATCAGCCTTCCGCGGACGCCGATTTCAGCAAAGAGCCCGCCGAGGATGGTCACCACGTAAAAGACGCCCGCCGTTCGGGCGAGGCGAAGCGGAGACATCCCGCGATGTGATGGTGTCATGCCCGCTCTACGAACGGGCAAGCTCGCTTGTTTCGCCCGCCAGAGGTCCGAATTGCGCGGCGTGCTCGCGGAGCACGCGGTAGATCGTCGCCGCCGGGAAGCCGAGCCGCTCGAGGCGCCGCGCCGCCGACGGATAACCGATGGCCGGAAGCTTCGTCAAAAGGCGCTCGAAGGCGGCGGCGCAGCGCGAGCCTTCGTCGTGTTCCAGCGCGGCGACCGCAGCCGTCGCGGCCTCGCCGTCGATGCCTTTGGCGACGAGCTCGCCGACGAGCCGGCCGTTACCGACCGGCTTACGTTTGCCCTCGACATAGAGCCGCGCGTAAAGCCGGTCGTCGAGAAAACCCTCGCGCTTACAGCGCTCAACCGCCTCGCGCGCGACGTCATCGTCGAATCCCTTGCGCTCGAGATGCAGCCACAACCGCGCCTCCGTGCACCGCTGCCGCGCCAAAAACGCTAGCGCGACACTATACGCTCTCATCTCACCGTGGGCGTGTCACCCTTCGGCTCGCTGCGCTCGCTCAGGGATGACAGCTCGCCCGGCCCTTCGACTTCGCTCGCTGCGCTCGCTACGCTCAGGATGACACCTCTACGGCCGCGGGGGCTTTTCCATTAGTGGAGGCTACCTTTGTGAGCGCTTCGCGGATCTTGCCTTCGATCTCCACGGCGACATCGAGGTGTTCCTCGAGGAACGCCTTGGCATTTTCGCGTCCTTGGCCGATGCGCTGCTCGCCGTAGGTGTACCACGAACCGCTCTTGCCGACGATGTTTTGATCGAGCGCGACGTCGAGAATCGAGCCCATCTTCGAGATGCCGTGCCCGTAGGTAATGTCGAACTCGGCCTGCCGGAATGGCGGCGCGACTTTGTTCTTGACAACTTTGACGCGCGTGCGCGTTCCCACCACGTCTTGGCCGACTTTGATCGCTTCGAGTTTGCGGACGTCGAGGCGAATCGAGGCATAGAACTTGAGCGCGCGGCCGCCCGAGGTCGTCTCGGGATTGCCGAACATGACGCCGACCTTTTCGCGAAGCTGGTTGATGAAAATCATCACCGTCTTGCTGCGGGAGATCGCGGCGGTGAGCTTGCGCAGGGCCTGCGACATCAGCCGCGCTTGGAGGCCGACGTGCGCGTCGCCCATGTCCCCCTCCAGTTCGGCACGCGTTACCAGCGCCGCGACGGAGTCGACGACCACGACGTCGACGGCGTTGCTGCGGGTTAGCATCTCGGCGATCTCGAGCGCCTGCTCGCCGGTGTCGGGCTGCGAAACCAGTAGATTGTCGAGATCGACTCCGAGCGCGGCGGCATAGTTTGGATCGAGCGCGTGCTCGACGTCGACGAAGGCAGCCGTCCCGCCGGTCTTCTGCGCCTCGGCGATGGCATGCAGCGCGAGCGTCGTCTTACCGCTCGACTCCGGACCGTAGATCTCGACGATGCGTCCGCGCGGTAAACCGCCCACGCCAAGCGCCAAATCGAGCGCGATCGAGCCGGTCGGGACGACCTCGAACGCCATGCGCTCCTGGAAGTCGCCCATGCGCATGATCGAGCCTTTACCGAACTGCCGCTCGATCTGTGCGAGCGCGTTGGTGAGAGCGAGTTGCCGTTCGTCTTCTGCTGCCATTGAGTTTCCTTTCGTTACGTTGCCTATATCACGCTATGCGATCTGAGTGCCAAGGGGTTGGCATTCATCTAAAAAGAGCGCGTCGATAAATTCGGCCGGCACAAAGGGACGCAAGTCGTCGGGACCTTCGCCGACGCCCACGTACTTGATCGGCACCTCGAGCTCGTCTACGATGGCGACCAGCACCCCGCCCTTGGCCGTCGAGTCGAGCTTGGTCATGACGATTCCGGTCAGCTCGGTCGCCACATTGAAGAGCTTGGCCTGGGAGATGGCGTTCTGTCCGTTGGTGCCGTCCACTACGAGCAGGGTCTCGGCGGGCGGCGCGCCCATTTCGCGCTCGATGACGCGGCGGATCTTCTTCAGCTCCTCCATGAGGTTGGTTTTGGTCTGCAAGCGCCCCGCGGTGTCAATCAGCACGACGTCGTAGCCGCGCGCCTTGGCCGCGCGCATGCCGTCGAAAACCACCGAGGCCGGATCGGCGCCCTCGGCACCGCGCACGACCGGGCTGCGGCTGCGTTCGGCCCAAATCGTCAGCTGCTCGGCGGCGGCGGCACGGAACGTATCGCCGGCAACGAGCAGTACTCGCTTGCCGGCGGCATTGAGCTGCATCGCGAGCTTGCCGATCGTCGTCGTTTTACCGCTGCCGTTCACGCCGACGATCAAAACTACCGCCGGAGCGCTTCCTAAGCGGAGCGTCGCGCCCGGCAGGGTGAGAAAGCGTTCGACGTCTTTTCGAAAGCGTGCCACGACTTGATCGGCCGTCGCCCAGGCTTCTTGCTTGGCGACGGTCTGCAGTCCGGTCACGATCTTCTGTGTCGTGGGGACGCCGAAATCCGCGACAATCAGCGTCTCTTCCAGCTCGTCCCAAAACTCCGGCGTCAGCGGCCGGTCGGGCCGGCCGAGCCGTGCGACCGCGGTGAATGCCTCGCGGGCTCGTCCGAGCGAAGAGCGCAGGCGCGATAGCCAGCTCACGATGCGGCTCCCCTCCCCCTCACGATACCGACTCTATCATGCGAACGTATGTTCGTCAATCGAACCTCTTCGAAGTGATAAGCATCGCCCCGCAGTATACTCGGCTTCAGGAGGCTACCGCTATGGGATTTCGTCGCAGTGCGTCAGTCATTGCCTTGATCTTCTTCACGGCTTCGTGCGGGTTCAATCGCACCGGAGCACTGCCGCCGGCCGGCAGCACATTGGCTCGGCAGCAAACCGGAGCGCCCACGGTTTCGCTCGACGCAAGCTCGAGCGGACCGACCGTGCCCGCCGACGCGTACGGCGCCGAGATCGCCACCTGGTTCGACTTTACGCAATCGTTCGTCAATCCATCGTTGGAAAAAACGAAGATGGGGCTGATTCGTTTCCCCGGCGGGTCGGAATCCGACGCCTATCATTGGGAGAATGGCGGTACGCTCTGCAAGCACATGGGCGACATCGCCGCACACGCAACGTTCGATAATCTGATGCGCAGGCTGGCCAAGCCGCTCGGTGTCGACGTCGCCGTGACGCTGAACTACGGAAGCAATCGCACCTGCGACGGCGGTGGCGATCCGGCCGAAGCCGGCTCGTGGGTCGCGTACGCCAAAAGCCACGGATATCGCGTTAAGTACTGGACGGTCGGCAACGAAAATTATGGCTCGTGGGAGTACGATCTCCATTCCAAGCCGCACGATCCGCAAACCTATGCCGACGCCGTTCGCAACGACTACTATCCGGCGGTCAAAAAAGCGGATCCCAACGCGCAGCTCGGCGTAGTAGTAAATGCCCCTCACGACAAAGCTTGGAACAATCTCGTTTTGAGCAAAGCGCAGCCGTTTGACTTTGTCGAGCTGCACTACTATGCGGAGTATTATACCGACAACGACGAGTATTTATTGGGTCAGGCGATTACCAAGTTCGCCAGCCAGCTCAAAGATTTGCGTTCCGAAATGGATGCTGCAAACGTGCCCAGGAGCGTGCCGATTTATCTCGGCGAGTATAACAACGACTCGGGTGAGGAAGGAAAGCAATCGGTCTCGATCGTCAACGGGCTCTACTTAGGCCAGATGCTGGGAACGGTGCTCGACGCCGGACTGCCGATGGCGACGTGGTGGCTGGCCTACGGCAGCTGCGACGAGGACGGCGATTTTTCGAAGAATCTCTACGGCTGGCAGAACTTCGGAAGCGAAGCGCTTTTCTCCGATGGACTCCCCGACCCGTACGTCAACTGTAACGACACGCCGAAAATCGCCGGCGGAACACCCTTCCCCACGGCGCGCGTGATGACGATGTTTGCCTCCGGCGTCCCGCCGGGATCGCAGGTGCGGACTGTCGACGTCGCCGGCTCGCTTCATACTCGCGTCCGTGTCTACGGCTTTGCCGCCGGCCAAGGGTTTGCGCTCGTGTTATTCGACAACACGCTCAACCCGATCAAACTCACGGCAAAGATCGAGAACTCCGGCCATTCGTCCTTTGACGGAACGCTGACGACCTACGGCAAAGCGCAGTACGACCAATCAAAACAGAACAAATGGACCGGCCCCACGCAAAAGAGTCTCGGCAAAGTCGGCGCGAGCATCCCGCTCACGCTGCCGCCGTACAGTGTGACGGTGCTATCGCTGCAGTAGCGAGCTACGTTGCCGAAACGGGCGTGCGGGCTTCCGCGGCTTCGGCGCGTTTACGCTCGCGCAGGAACTGGAAGAACTCCACGCCCTCGCGCAGCCGGCGCTTCATGACCTGACGGTCGCCGATCATGCCGCCGAGGAGCGAGAACATTTTGCGCGGGCGGAAGTAGAACTTCCGGTAGAACGCGTCGACCGATTCGAACATCATCGTCGAGTCGAGGCCCGGATACTGGAGCGCCGCGTGCTGCACCCCGTGCGTGTCGACCAAGTCGCTGCTCTGCGCCTCGAGCCAGCCGTTCTCCTGAGCCTGTTTGTAGAGATAGGTTCCCGGGTACGGCGCGGCCAGCGATACTTGGATCGTTTCCGGATCCATCTCGCAGGCGAAGTTTATCGTCTCTTGGATCGTCTCCGGCGTTTCGCCCGGCATTCCTAGAATGAAGGTGCCGTGCACCTTGATGCCGAGCTCGCGGCAGTCTTTGGAGAAGCGACGGATGATGTCGATGCGCGTGCCCTTCTTCATGTTGTTGAGCACTTGCTGGTTGCCCGACTCGTAGCCTACGAGCAGCAGCCGCAGGCCGTTGGCGCGCATGATCTCCAGCGTCGAGCGCGGTACGTTCGGCTTGGCGTTGCACGACCAGGTGATGCCGATGCGCCCCAGGCGCCGGGCGATCTCTTCAACGCGCGGCCCGTTGTCGGTTAGCGTGTCATCGTCGAAGAAGTACTCGCGTACTTCCGGAAATAGCTGTTTGGCGCGCCTCATCTCGGCTTCGACACTCTCAACGCTGCGCACGCGGTAGAGGTGGCCGCCGATCGTCTGCGGCCACAAACAGAAGGTACACTTCGACTTGCAGCCGCGCCCGGTGTAGAGCGACAGATACGGATGCTTTAGGTAGCCGTTGAAGTAGTTGGGGATCGTTAGATCGCGGCGGTAAACGTCGAGCACCGACGGAAACGCGTCCATGTCGGTGATGATCGGACGCTCGGGCGTGCGAACGATGCTGCCGTTCTCGCGGTAAGCCAAGCCGTCGATCTCGCTCAGCGGCTTGCCGGCGGCGACGTCAACGCATGTATAATCGAACTCGCCGACGCTCACCCAGTCGACCGCGGGCGCACCGCGCAGCGATTGCTCGGGCAACACGCCGACGTGCGCCCCGACCATGCCGATCAAAACGTCGGGATTCTCTTCCTTTAGACGCGCGGCGAAGCGCGCGTCGTTGTTGAACGACGGCGTGCTCGTGTGCATGACGATCGAATCGTACTCTTTCGCCAGCGGCGCGACCTGATCGACGGACAGATCGTCGGGCGGCGCGTCGATGAGCTTGCTTCCCGGTACCATCGCCGCCGGCTGTGCCAGCCAGGTGGGGTACCAAAACGAGCGCACCTCGCGGCGGCACTGGTAACGCGACCCTGCACCGCCGTCGTAGCCTTCGAAAGTGGGCGGATTCAGGAACAGGGTCTTACGCGCGTCAGGCATTCAGTCGTTATCCTCCGGCCTCCACGGTTTTCTGCGTGGCCTGCAAAGCCTTCTGCCGGAAGGAGGTGCCTCTCGGATTAGGCGCCGGGACCGATGCCGATTCGGTCGAGCTTTACGCCGTTGGTTTCAATGCGAAAGAGCCACGTCACCAGTGCGCCCAGCAACGAAGCCACGATGAGCAAGCCGAGCAGCGCGCGCGTTCCGATGCCGGTAAGGAGTATCGGGAAAAGAAAGGCCGTAAGTACCGCGCCCAGCTTGGCAAATGCCGCGGCAAAGCCGGCTCCAACACCGCGGATCGGCGTCGGGAAGACTTCGCCGGCAAGCAGGTACGTTTGCGCGTTGGGCCCGAGGTTGGTCATGAAGTCGAAGAGCATGAAGCCGGCAAAGATCAGCGCGATCTGCGTGTGGCCGGCGAAGCTCGTCGAGAGCGCCGCCAAAAATAGGCCGGCGGCGCAGCCGATAAAGCCGGCGATCTGCAGTTTGATGCGCCCGACGCGATCGGCGAGCAGCACCGCGCAGAGAATTCCCAAGATCAGCAGCGAGCTAATCGCTGCCGAACCCTTCGCCGCGAGAATGTCGTCGGTAATGATGTCGGCCGTGCTGCGCACGTGATCGATCGGCGAACCGAAAGCGACGGCGAGAATCGTCGGCGTAAAGATGCCGATGCCATAGGTCGCCAGATCTTGTAAGAACCACGGGACCGAGGCCAGGATCGTGGCGCGCCGATTGTGCGGATCGCTGAAGAGCGCCGCCAGGCGCGAGCCACGGTGCAAATCGAGATGCCGTTCGTGCGGCACCTCCAAGGCGACGCTGCTCGGGTAGCGCGGTTGACGCAGCAGTAATCGGGAAACGGCGCGTTCGGCCGGGAGCAACTCGCCGCGCGACCACAACCAGTTGGCGCTTTCGATGATCGAGAATCGTCCGATCGTGACCGCGATCGCCGGAATCAGCGCCGTAGCGAACATCCATCGCCAGGCTTCGATCGTCGGATTGTGGCGCAGCACGAGAAAACCAACCCCGGTGCCGGCCAGCGCGCCGACGGCTTGAAACGCGAAGGCACCCAGCACCAGCCGTCCACGGCTCGTGCTGGCGATGTTCTCGGAGATGATCAGATGCGCCGTCGGATAGTCGCATCCCAGCGCCAGCCCGAGTCCGAAGAGCGAGCAGATCAGCACGACGACGTTGTTCGCCAGCGTTACCATCGTCAGGAACACGACGAAGATAATCATCTCGACGACGAACATGCGCTTGCGCCCGAAATGATCGGCCAGACCACCGAGGACGATGGCGCCGATGAGGATGCCGAAGAGCGTTGCCGCAGTGACCAGGCCGTTCTGCGCCGCACCGATGCCAAACTCGCGTGAGATCAACGGAAGCGCGACGCCGGTCATGAAAACGACGAAACCTTCGAAGAACTTACCAGCGGCGGCGAGGCTCCAAATGCGCCATTGCATCGCCGTCATCGGCGCCGTGGAAACTGCGGTGCCGTCGGCCCACGCCGGCTGCTCGTCGATGTAGTCTTGTACCGATGGCACGAGCCGAGCGTTCGGTAGGCTCCGCACACGAGCCTGGCGCGAACGCTTCGCCTACATCGCGCTCAGTGCGGAACGCACGTTAGGGAAGCGGCGGAACCCGGAGTACCGCATCGTTACCGTACCCGAGCCCGCAAAAAGGGCATAGCTGCCGCTGTACTGATGAACCTCTTGCGTAACGGCCCAGTATCCGAGCAGCACTTGAGAACGCCGGTCGTTGATTTCGCCGGACTTCGCGTGCGGCGGTAGGAGGTTCGGGTGATAGGTATATGCGACCACGTTGCCGGCGCCGTCGTAAGTGAACGTACCGCTGCCATGTCCCTGATCGTTCACGCTCGAGCTAAAGGCGATCGTTTGAGCGCCTGCACTTCGATAGCTGTACGCGCCGAAGTTGCGCGGATCGAAAGGCGGCGCGAAGGCCCTCCCGGGCTGTGGGTGCCCCCAGGCCTGCTCCGCGGCGGTACGGTCCGCAGTCGAGGCCGGTTTTCCGTCGATCGTGTAGTTCAGAATACGCACTTTAACGACGGTTCCGTTGTTGTAGACGCCCTCCAGCGCCAGCTCTTCATGACGGCGCCGGAAGCCGGCATGCACGTCAAAGGTCCGCTGCATGCGAAATCCGACCACGCCGTGCGAGGTCGCCCGATAGCGTTGCGCCACCTGCGTCAAAGCAGGTGGCGCATCGGTGGTCACGCTCATTTAGGGCCGAAGAACGACGCGATTCGCGATGAACGTTCCGTTGCTGTAGTAGCCTACCAGGGCCACGTGCTCGCCGGGTGACGGCGTCGCGCCGGTCGGTCGAATCACGGTACCGTTCTTGAGGTCGACGGTCTGCACGTTGCCGTTGCGCCGCATGACGGTCAAGCGATATGGCGTGAAGTTCGCGACGGTCCCCAGCATCACGTGGTGCTTATCGTAGTGATTCTGATTCCATTCCGGCTGCCACGTGTCGTACATCGGCTCGCCGTTCGGACCGTAGCCATAGTCCTGGGCCGACGAGGGCAGCGGGGCCGCGGCGCCGGCCAGCATGAGGGCTGCTGCCGTCACGGATAACATTGCTGCGTAGAATTTCACGGTAGTAGAACTCCTTTTGCGAGGTTTGAAAAGCGGCGTGTTTTTCATACCCCTGGAGTTCGGAGCTCTAACTGCCGAATCGAGGGAGCGGTGCGATGCTCACCCGATTCTAAGAGGCATTCCCCACGTACATATAGTGGTCGGGAAGATCCAGCGTGAAGATACGGTTCTGCCAAAACGAGTTACCGACCGTACAGTCGTAAATAACGTTGGCAAACGTAACGGCCGGCTGCTGAATCATCGAGCCCGGGTCGCCTTGCAATGCGATCGACGTCAGGTGCGCGGCGACCTTATCGCCGGCCGGCAGCGTGACGCCGAGACGATGTGCCAGCGTCTTATCGATGGTTATGCCCGCTGCGCCGGTGTCGATCTCGCATAGCCCCGACTGGCCGTTGCCGAAATCGAAGCGCGCGAAGAGCCCCAGTGCGATTCCCAAATCGTCTTGCAGGATCAGCGGAACGCGAGTTCCGGCGCGCGCGCGTTCGGGAAACGTCTGCGCATCCTCGATAATCAGGTTGTGGTTTCGAAAATCGAAGGTCGCCGTAATATTGCGAAAGGCGGTCGCCGCGATCAGGCCTTGTACGCCCATCGTGTCGAGTCCGTTCCAAATGCCGACGTGCGGTGCGTCGAAGACGACGTTGCCGGACGTCAGCGAGTTGACCGTGCCGACCGGGAGATCGACGCGATCGCCGCTGAGACGCAGGCTAACGTATTTGCCGCTCACCACGACGTAGCGCGCGCCGAGCGCCGAGGAGAGCACGTCGACGCCGGCACCGGTATCGACGAGCATTGGAACGGGGGCGGCGCCGTTGACCGACGCCTGAATTTGCACCAGGCTGCCGCTGCCGTCGGTGAAGGGAATGGTATCGACTGCGCGAGCCGCGGGCGACGATGCGCAGATCGCCGCCGCTGACAGTAAAGCAGCGGCGGCGATCCCCGATTTATGCACGGAGGTTTTAAAAGGCTCCGATGCCGTTGGGCGTACCGAGCCCCGTGGGACCATCCCAGCCGGCTCCGGCCTTGCAGAGCGGTGCTCCGCAGTTGCCGTTACTTCCCGAGGTAACGTCGTTCAGACTCGACGTGTGCGAGTACAGATTACCCGGGTTGTTCGTGCTGGTGTTGCCCGCGAGCGCGAAGACCGAAGCCGTGATCGGCGTTGCCACCGACGTGCCGCCGAATACCAGCCATCCCGACTCATGATACGAATCGTAGACCGCGACGCCGGTGCTCGGATTGGCGACGGCCGACGAATCGGCTTCTGCGCGCTTGGTGCAGCCGGTGCTCAGCCCGCTTTGGAAGCTGGGCTTCGAGTAGACGCGGCTGCAACCGCTGCCGGCTCCAGACCACGCCGATTCGGTACGCGGCGAGATCTTGGTCAGGCTGGTTCCGCCGACGCCGATAACGGCAGGCAGAATCGCCGGCCACTGCGCGGTACGATTATATCCGCTGTCGCCGGTTGCCGCGGTGATCGCCACGCCCGGGACGTTGTAGTAGCTGTCGTATGCAGTAGAGCCTTCATTGCCGCTCCAGCTGTTGCTCACGTAGTTGGCGTGGGCGGTGGCATACTTCTCGGCGGTCGTCAGACTGCTGGTCGTTGCCGAGGCTGCTTCGACCAAGATGATGTGACAGTTGGGGCAGATTGCCGACACCATGTCGACGTCGAGCGACTCTTCTTCCGCCCAGCCCGCGTTTGCAGTGCTGCCTTGCTTGACTTTGCTAAAGCATCCGTTGGCCGTCGTACAAGCGGACAAGCCGTATTGCGAGCGATACACACCGAGATCCGTCTCGGCATTGGGATCGTCGTACGCATCGACGATAGCCACCGTCTGGCCGCCGCCGTTCTGCGAGCTATAGCTCGTAAGGTTATACGCAGTTTGAAGATCCGAAGGGCCGTAGCCGGAAGGCGTCGCCGGGCGAAGCATGCCTTTGATGTCCGTGCGGACCAAGGCTAAGCAACGGGCCGAACCTGCGGGAGCCGGACCGCAAACCGATACGGCGGGACCCGCGGAGGGCCACAATCCAAGTTGTGCCGCAGTCGGATGTAACGACCGCGCCGCAGAGGCTCCGGAACCGCTCGCTCCGGACCCGCCCGGCAGCGACCCCGTGGTACCGCTGCACGCCGTGAGAGCAGTAACCAGAGTGAGTGAGAGTAGAGTAGAAATACGCATGGTATACAAAGCTCCTTTCGCAGCCGGAAATGCGACAATCGTCGCTATTTTCCCTGCGCGCAAAGTCGCAGATTCGGCAGGCTGCGGGGATGCCGAAGGCGCATTGGCACAGAGCTTGCCCGTATCGATTTGAGGAGGATACACGTGGGAAAATCTCGTGCGTTCATCGCACTCGCGGCCGCCGTTGCCATCGCCGGCTGCAATAGCACCAGCACGACGCCGATCGGGCCGACGCCCGCACCGACGCACAAGATTCAGCACGTCATCATTCTGCTGCAGGAAAACCGCAGCTTCGATAACCTTTTCGCCGGATTCCCCGGCGCCGATACCGTTCTCGAAGGCCCGTGCGAGAAGTCTAAGTGGTGCACGACGGGAACGGCAAAGCTAAAACAAATTACGTTGGAGAGCACGGGGCAACTGGGCCAGGGGAAAGACATCGACCATAGCCATCACGGCTTCGAGATCGAGTACAACCACGGCAAGATGGACGGGTTCAGTAAGATTCGGGAAGGCGCCGCAGGTTTCGGAAAGCCGGCCAAGCTCTATCCGTACGCGTACGTCGAGCGCTCCGAAACCAAAGCCTATTGGGATTTTGCCAAACAATACGCGCTCGCGGACAAGATGTTCTTCACCGATACGGCCTCGAGCTTTATTGCGCACCAGATGATCATCTCCGGCACCGTGCGCCTCAACGATCACGAATCGCTGACGGATCAGCCCAACCAGGATCCCTGGGGATGCGACGCGCCGCCGGGCACGATTACCGCGGTGATTTATACAAACGGTAAAGTAAACGAGTTCGGCGGCCCATTTCCGTGCTTCCACCAGTACGGGACGATCGCCGATCTGCTCGACGCCAAAGGCGTTTCGTGGAAATTCTACGTCTCGAGCATGACGAAGCAGCCTCAGGAGTTTTCGGGCTTCGTTTGGAACGGCTTCGACGCGATCAAGAAAATCCGCTACGGTCCCGATTGGAAGAACAATATCAGTTCGCCCAATACCAACGTTATCAGCGACCTGAAAAACGGCAGCCTGCCGTCGGTCTCGTGGGTGATTCCTACGCTCGCGGCCTCGGACCATCCGGCCAGCGGCTGCAATCACGGACCGCGTTGGATTAGCAGCGTTCTCAATGCAGTCGGCAACAGCCAGTACTGGAAAGATACGGCGGTCATCTTAGCCTGGGATGATTGGGGTGGCTTCTACGACAACGCCAAGCCGCCGCAGATTAACTACACGAGCCTTGGATTCCGCGTCCCGATGATCGTCATCTCGCCGTATGCCAAGCCGAGATCCATCTCGAGTACGCAGTATGATTTCGGCAGCATTCTCAAGTTCGTCGAGGAGCAGTTCGGCCTCGGTTCGCTGCACACGACCGACGAGCCGGCGAACTCAATGGACGACATGTTCGATTTCACGCAGTCGCCGCTGACGTACACCAACGAGCCGCTTCCCAGTGAAAAACCGTGCGGCAACGCGCCGAGCAGGCGGCAGATCATCGAACATGACGGAGGCGTGCCCGAGTAAACGCGGCGTGCCCTAGGGAAGAGTAGGGCATGCGTCTCTTTGCCGACCGCGCCGATGCCGGGCGGCAGCTCGCGGCCGGTCTTGCCGAGTACGCCCGTCAAGAGAGCACCGTCGTGCTGGCGCTGCCGCGCGGCGGCGTGCCGGTCGGCGTCGAGGTTGCGACGAGTCTCGATGCGCCGCTCGATGTTTACGTGGTACGTAAGCTCGGCGTTCCCGGTCGCGAGGAGTTGGCGATGGGCGCGCTCGCCGGCGACGGTACGTGCGTCGTCGACGAAGAGCTCGTCGAGTCGCTCGGCGTCGCGCCGCAAGAGCTGGACGCCGCGGTTGCGCGTGAGAGCGCCGAGATCGCGCGGCGCGAGCGAGCCTATCGCAACGCTCGGCCCGCGCCGGAGTTAGCCGGAAAGACGGTAATCGTTGTCGACGACGGCCTCGCAACCGGCGCGACGATGCGCGCGGCCGCCATCGCCCTGCGCCGGCATAAACCCGCAAAACTAGTGGTCGCGGTCCCGGTCGCAGCGCCGCGAACGTGCGCGAGCTTGGCGCAAGAGGTCGATCGCGTGGTCTGCGCCTTCACGCCGGAGCCCTTTCATGCCGTCGGCCTTTACTACGAGAACTTCGATCAAATCGGCGACGATGAAGTCCGGCAATTGCTCGCCCAAGCAGCCGCGATAAGAGGTCAGCGCCGCAGCGCGTAGTATTCAGCCGCCATGAACCGCCCGTCCGTTGCCGCCCTTATTTTTACCGCGATCCTGGGATTAGGATGTGCCGCCGCATCGGCCGAGCCGATCCTCTATACGTTTACCGGATTGCCGGGCGGCGCGGCCGACACGTGCAAGTGGTTCAACGACGATATTACCGACCGCTCGATTCCCGCTTTGACGCATCAAACCGACTTGCTGTATAACCGGGTGGCTCTGCCGGCCGGTGAAAACGTTGCCATCGGCGGCACTGCCACGAGCGAGCAAGGCGAACCGCTGGTTGATTTCCATTTGGGATCGCGGCTGATCTGCACGACGGGCGAGGCCATCTACGGCACGCCTAGCCCCTCGCCGACCTAAATCCGCCTACCTCAACGCCAGCACTAACCCTCGCGTTCCAATGTGGAGTAAATCCGCGTCGGCAATGCGATGCCCGTAGTGCGCCACCATCGCGCTGTGATAGATCGCACGAAAGCGCGCCGCCGATAGTGCCGCCTCGCCGGGCGACCCATACGCGGTAAAGAACTGCGCGCGCGCTTGCGGCGGAATGACGCTGAAGGCGATCGCCAAGTCGACCGCCGGATTGCCCAGATGCACGTCGCCCCAATCGATGATTCCCGTTACTCTCATTGCGTCGTCGGCGAGCACGTGGCGCGCGTAGAGATCGCCGTGTGCGACCGTACGCCGCGACGACGGCGCGATCGGACGCAACGCCTCGGCGGCTTCGAGTATCGGCGCGGGATCGCGCACGATTCCCGCTTCGCTTAGTTCTCTTAAGCGCGTCTGCAGCTTCGGCATCATCCGCACGTCGTCGAGCCGGCCGATCTCGTCTCCCGGAAGCCCGGCTTCGGCCAGCGGCCCGGCCTCGATTCCGTGCAGCGCGCGCAAGAAACCGCCCAGCGCCGTAGCAAGTCCACCGTACGCTTCTTCCGCCGGTCGCAGCGAGGACAGCTCGCGGCCGTCAAGGCAACGGTAGCCGGCAAACGGCCACGGATACGTCTCGCTCGGTACGCCGGCGAACTCCGGCACCGGAATCGGCAACGGCACCTGCGGTGCAATCGCCGGAAGGAATTGACACTCGCGCGCGATGAGCTTGGCGGTCGCCGAACGCCGCGGGAAACGAAAGATGAAAAGGTCGTTGACCGAGTACGCCGCGTTATCCCAACCTTCGCCGGCCCGAACGACCCGCAGTTCGCCCAGTTGCGGAAACTGCGCGCCGACCAGACCGCGCGCGAGCTGCGCGTCGATCTCGATGTCGGGCGCCCACGGATCCGGCGGTCGCGACGTCATTTTTTGGGCGGGCGTACGCGCAGCGCGATGCTGATCCGCGGGCCGACGGCGGCTCGCGTCTTGGGCACGCCGTGATCGTAATGGAGTTGCGTCTCGTAGCTCATCAGCAACAGGCTTCCGCCCTCGAGATCGAGATCGAAGATGCGGCGCTTCTTTTTGCCGCGCGCCGTCTTGCTACGAATCGTCATCAGCCGGGTAGCGCCCAGCGAGATCAGCCCAATCGGATAGCCCTCGACGATCTCGTAGAGGTGGTCGTTGTGCGGCGCTACGCTATCGTGACCGGCGCGATAGAGGTTGAGGCCAACGCTATTGAACGGCGCTCCCACGTCGCGCCCGACGTGATCCGCCGCTTCGCGTAGCGCCGTGGGGAGATGCTCGTCGTCGAGCGCGTAGCGCGCAACTAGCCGCGGGACGTCGACGTCGCGGTCGTACATGCGGCGCCGTTCGCTCTGCCAGTCAACGCCTTCCCGCAGTGATGCGAACCAACGCCGCGCCGTCTGAGGTTCGACGAAGCCCGGCGCGTAGACGATGGCACCCGTTTCGTCCTCGACGATCGTGCGCCGTCCCGCACCGAAGAGACCGAGTTGCGTCAGGGATAAAGGCCGCGCAGTTTCGTCGCCTCGGCAACGCGGGCGACTGCCACGCAGTATGCTCCTTTCCGCATCGAAACGCCGTGGCGTTTGGCCTGTTCGTGCGTCTCGCGGAAGGCCCGCGTCATCTTGCGCTTGAGGCGCTCGTTGATCTCGTCCTCTTCCCAGAAGTTTGCCTGAAGGTCTTGCACCCATTCGAAATATGAAACGGTTACGCCGCCGGCGTTGGCCAGAATGTCGGGCAAAACCATTATGCCGCGGTTGAAGAGGATGTCGTCGGCCTCGGGCATGGTCGGGCCGTTGGCCGCTTCGGCGACGATGGCGGCGCGAATGCGCGGCGCGTTCTCCTGGGTAATCACTTTTTCGAGCGCTGCCGGCACGAGCACGTCGCACTCGAACTCGAGCACCTCGTGGTTGTTGGTGCGCTCGCCGCCGGTGAAACCGACCACCGATCCGGTCTCGAACTTGTGCGCGGTCAGTCCCTTGACGTCGAGTCCCTTGTCGTTTGCGACGCCGCCGCTCGAATCGGAAACGGCGACGATCTTATAACCGCGCTCGGCCATGAGCTGCGCGGCATACATGCCGGCGTTTCCGAAGCCCTGAATGGCGACGCTCGCACCTTCAACGGTTTTGCCGAGCGTTTCCATTGCTTCGTCCACGACGTACATGCAGCCGCGCGCAGTCGCCTTGTCGCGACCCAGCGAACCGCCGATGGAGACCGGCTTTCCCGTGACCACGCCGGCGATCGAGTAGCCGTGCTGCATCGAGTACGTGTCCATGATCCACGCCATGATCTGCGGCGTCGTGTAGACGTCCGGCGCGGGAATGTCTTTCTCCGGCCCGATGATGATCGAGATCTCACTGGTAAAGCGGCGCGTGAGGTTCTCGAGCTCCTGCAGCGACATGGATTTGGGATTGCAGATCACGCCGCCCTTGGCGCCGCCGAATGGGATACTGACCAGCGCGCACTTCCACGTCATCCACATGGCCAATGCTTTGACTTCGTCGAGCGTTACGTCGGGATGAAACCGGATGCCGCCCTTGCCCGGTCCGCGCGACATGTTGTGCTGCACGCGGTAGCCCGTGAACATGCTGAACGACCCGTCGTCCATACGAACCGGGAAGTTCACCTCCAAGACGCGCTTGGGCCAGCGCAGATACCCGTGAAGCGATTCGTTGAGGCCGATTAGCCCCCCGACTTCGTCGAGCTGCCGCTGTGCCATATCCCAGACGTTCTCGGTACCCTGGGCTGCAGAGAGATCGATTGCCATACGCTCTTTATACCGCTCCTGTTTGCCAGACTCCGGTTAGCCGGACTCTCGTCGAACTCCGATGGCAACGTTTCCGTCGCTTCACCGGAGTCCGACGCAAGCGTTGATTACTGGTGAGGCGGGTGCCCGTACATGCTGGCATGGTATGCCGGCAAGTGCGGATTCTTCCACTTCGATCCGTCCTCGAACGTAATCTTGAGCGGAACGCACTTCGCAAAGCTGGTCTGCAGCGGAAAGACGTTAGGACTTAAGCCAAACTTGTGCTTGATCTCGGCGCCGGGCGAGAAGGTGCCGACGTCCTTGACTTCGGCAACGAGGATGCCTTTGACGATCAGCCCGAACTCGATCTGCTTCATCACCCCGTGGGTGACGTTCGTGTAGTCGATGCCCAGCGTCGGATTATTTTCAACCGGCGCCTGATAGTACATCGACCCGTATACCGACGGCCAGCCCCAGTATCCGCCATACGCGTAACCGGGATAGAACCCGGGCGTGTAGCCCGCATAGTTGTAGGTGACGTTGCGCTGCGGATTGCAAGCGCTGACGCTAATCGGATGGGTCGCAACTTGTGAGGCCATCGTCATGGCGACCTGCGACGTCGGCGACGCGAATGCCGGGAGCGACGCGGCAAGGCAAAGCGCGGCGACGCTTAGAGAAAAGCGAACGATCTTCATTGGGTGGTGAGACTCCTTATCGCAAGATACCGAACATTGTTACTGATAAGCGAGCCTTCTTCAACCGAGAGGGCGGCGCCTTGGCGCCGCCCTGAGGATCGTGATCGCGATCGGTTGTTACTGTTGCTAGTCGTGCTGCGGCGGGCGTCCGCCGCCCCCTCCGCCGTTACCGCGACCTCCGCCGCCACCTCCGCCTCCGCCGTTACCGCGCTCACCGCCGCCGCCACCCGAGGGATGCGGAGCGGAGTAGCCGCCTCCGCCCGGCTGACGAGGCGCGGAGTATCCTCCGCCGCCGTTGCCGCCGCGCGGATAGGACGGATATGAATCACGCTGCGCCGAGGGGTACTGACCAGAACCGCGCGAGAACGACGGGTACGAAGGCCGCGCGTACGACGGGTAAGACCCGCGATCGTACGAGCTGTTGCCGTTGCCGCGGTTATACGAGCCGCTCACGATGCCGCGGCTGTTGCCATTGCCGTTGCCGCGGTTATACGAGCCGGCGCCGCTGGTGCGGTCGTAGGTTCCGGTAACGTTTCCGCGGTCGCGCGAGAAGCGGCCCCACGAATCGGCGGGAGCGCCGGACTCGCTACGTCCGCTGCCGGAAACGCGGTCGGGATTACGGTTGAAACCCGGTTGCTGTTGCTGTCCGGGATGCGAAGCGACCGAGTTGCCGCGATCCTGGTTGAAGCGCTGCCAGGAGTTCGAGACCGGCGGTTCGTTGCGTCCGCCGTTTTGGCCGCGCACCGTATTGTCGTTGCGGTTGTTATTGTCGTTGCGGCTGTTATTGTCGCGCGTTACCGGCGCATCGTTGCGACCGCCGTTCTGCCCGCGAAGCGTATTGCCGTTACGCCCGTTGTTGTCGTTGCGACCGTTGGTATCGTTGCGCCTGTTATTGTTGTTGCCCGTTACCGGCGCGTTGTTATGGCCGCCGTTGACGCGAAACGCCTGGGTGATCGCCCGCTGTTGCTGTTCGAACGGCATGCGAGCGGCGATCGACCGGTTCGACGCGAAGCGCGGCGACTGGAAGGCGCGCGACATGGTCACCGGTGCGCTGATGGTATGTCCGCCGAACCCGAGGTTTTCGCGAGTCGGCGTCACCGGTACGGCACCCTGGATTCCGTGGATCTGTCCAACCCTGTGCGGATCGACCGTGATCACGTTACCCGAGATGCGCCCGTGCTGAAAGTTACCGACGATGGTGCCGCTGCCGCCGTGATGGTTGTAGTTGTTATAGATGTTGGTGATGTTGACGTAGCGCGTTCCGCCCCAGCCGTAGCCGCCGTAGGGATAACCCCAACCGTAGCCGCTCCAGGCCCAGCCCGGATACCACGGATAGTACGGTGCGTAGGGTGGAAGCGGGCACCAGCCGATGTACGGATAGCCGCCGTAGCCGTAGCCGCCGTAACCGCCGTAACCGCCATAACCATAGCCGCCGCTTCCGTAGCCGACCGAAGCGCCCCAGCCCGGACCGCCGACGCTCAAACCGAACCCGAAGAAACCAACGAGTGCGGGCGACCACGCCGGATTTGAAGAGTACGCGGGCGGATTCCACGCCCAGCCGTAGCCGTCAGCATAGTACCAGCGGCCGTAATGATACGGCGCCCAGCCCCACGGCTCGCTGCCGACCCACGTCCAGCCGTAGCCGTCTTCCCAGGTCCAGTTGCCGTTGTGATAGGGCGCCCAACCGGAGGGCTCGTTGGGAATCCATGACTGACCGTAGCCTGCCACGTTCTGCCACTGACCGTACTGGCCCAGGTTGTCGTAGCCCGCGATGTCGGGATTGAGATTGGGGCTGGCGTTGTACGCCGCCATCATCTTCTCGTCGCGCTTGGCGCTAAAATCGTCGAACGAGTCGTAACCGACCTCGGTCGTGTAGGTGATCGACGGATTCGTTGCGGATCCGCGAGCGACCATCGTTCGTCCCGATTCCAGCGTATAGGTGCGCTGCGGAGTCTCGATCTGCGTCTGACCGCGGCGAACCGTCACCCAACTCGAACCGTCCTTCCCGATGGAAACGCGGACGTCGCCCGCGCCTTGCAGTCGCAGACTCAACGACGGCGTGTCGATCTGAATCGGCGTGCCCTCATGGACGACACCTAGCTCGACCGTACCGTCGGCAACCTGAAGCTGCCGGTTGTTCGGGTCGTTGTTGGTGATGCGAGCCTGGACGTTGCCGCCAAGCCGAACGGCCGTGGAGCCGTCGAACTGAATTTCGGCCCGTGAGGTGGCCCCGGTAGAAATATAGTCACCGGGCAGTAATGGCGCGTTCACGACGGCCGCAACTTGCTTGCTGTCGTCGCCGCGCTGGACCACCACCGAACCCGATATCTCGCTCACCCGGGCGACCCCGGGACCGTTCTTGTCCGGCGCCTGGTCGGCCATGGCCGGCAGTGCGCTACCAAAAAGGGCCGAGCCCATCAGGGCGACCCCGCAGAAAAGGCTGATAAGCCGCTTGGCGTTTATGTTGTGCATTGTTCCCCTCACCACCATTGAAACCGAATCGGCTCGCCGAAGCATCGAATCGTGATTAGTGTAGCATTAAGCTCCCATGAGAGGGCCGCGCTAGGCGGTCGCCAACACTCTGCGCGGGAGGAAACGTCACATGAAAAACTCGTCCATCACCCGCCGGAGCTTCGTTGCCGGCGCCGTAATGTTACCGGCGCTCGCCGGTCTGCTCCTAGCCGAAACGACCACCGCCCAGGCTAAGGCTTCCAAGACGCAGTTCAAGTACCAAGCGACTCCCAAGAGCGGTCAAAAGTGCTCGGGATGCCGTTTCTTCGTCGCGGGAAAGACCGCCAGCGCCGATGGTACGTGCCAGATCGTCGACGGCTCGATCAGCCCCAACGGCTGGTGCACGGCCTACGCGGCGAAGGCTCACTAGGCAACTTCGAAGAGCGCCGCGGCGCCGATACCGCCGGCCACGCACATGGTGACGACGACGTATCGCTCGCCGCGGCGTTTGCCCTCGATCAGGGCGTGCATCGTCATGCGCGCGCCGGACATTCCATACGGATGCCCGATCGAGATCGCCCCGCCGTTGACGTTGAACCGGTCGTTGGGAATCCCGAGCTTCTCTCGGCAGTAAACGGTCTGTACGGCAAACGCTTCGTTGAGCTCCCAGAGGCCGATATCGTCAACCGTTAGACCGTGCTGTTTCAGCAGTTTCGGCACGGCATACACCGGCGCGATTCCCATCTCGCCCGGCTCGGTTGCCGCCACCGCATAGCCGCGATAGATTCCCAGCGGTTCGAGATTGTGACGCGCGGCATACTCGGAAGCGACGATCGCGACCGCCGCCGCGCCGTCGGAGAGCTGCGACGAGTTGCCGGCCGTAACCGACGTATCGCTAACCCCGGGAACCGCGCCCTTGAGCGCGGACAATCCGGCCAACGTCGTATCGGGGCGATTGCCTTCGTCCCGCCTTAGATCGACCGCTTCTTCGCTGACCGCACCACTCTCGCGATCCTGCACCGATTTCCAAGAAGCCATCGGCACGATCTCGGCGTCAAAGCGTCCGGCGGCTTGCGCGGCGGCGGTTCGCTGCTGGCTCTGCAGCGCATACTCGTCTTGGCGATCGCGCGATACCGAATACCGCTTTGCGACGAAATCGGCGGTGAAGAGCATCGGCGTGTAGAGGTCGGGATGCCGGCGCAACAGCCAGTCCTCGGTGATGAAGCGCACGTGCACGTCGTTTTGCACCATGCTGATCGACTCGACTCCGCCGGCCACGATGACGTCGGCACCATCCACGATCACGCGCTTGGCCCCGATGGCGATGGCGTCGAGCCCCGACGCGCAGAAACGGCTAACCGTCTCTCCGGGAACCGTGACCGGACAGCCGGCGCGCAGCGCAGCGGTGCGCCCGATGTTGTTTCCCGTCGTGCCCTCCGGCAAGCCGCAACCCATTACGACGTCCTCGACTTCGCCGGGCTCGATCGCCGCGCGCTCGATCGCGTGCCTCACGGCGTGACCGGCCATCGTTGCACCCGGCGTTTGGTTGAACGCACCACGGAAGGCGCGGCCAATCGGCGTGCGCGCCGCCGAAACGATTACCGCTTCACGCATAGGCCGCCTCGAGCTCGCGCGCGTACCACATCGGGCCGCCATGGTGCGGCGGGAATCCGTAGCCGTAAACGTAGACGATGTCGACGTCGCCCGGGCGCAACGCGACGCCCTCCGCTATTAGCTTGCGTCCGCGCGCGATCAGCGCGCCCAGCAAACGGTCGCGAATCTCATCGTCGCCGATCTCCCGCGGCGGAACGCCCGCTTTGCGCGCCTCTTGCGCGATCAGCTCGACCACCTGCGGATCGGGAATCGGCTCGCGGCCTTTGCCGACCGCTTTATCGTACTTAAAAAAGCCGGCCATCGTCTTCTGTCCGAGACGCTTTTGCGCGACCAACGCCTGCAATATATTGGTGCGGCCGTCTGCCTCCGCGCCGCGCGCCTTCTGCACCGCCAGGCCGATGTCGAGCCCGGAGAGATCGCTCATCGCGAAGGGACCCATTGGAAATCCGAAGCCTTTCATCACCGCGTCGATGCGCGCCGGCGTGGCGCCTTCTTCGGCCAGTTCCATCGCTTCGTTCACGTAGTCGAAGATCATGCGATTGCCGATAAAGCCGAAGGCATTACCCGAAAGCACGGCCTTCTTTCTCAGCCGCTTACCCAGCGCGAACGCGGTGGCGAGCGTCTGCGGCGAGGTCTGTTCGCCGCGCACGATTTCGAGCAGCGGCATGATGTTCGCCGGCACGAAGAAGTGGAGTCCGACGACGTTGCCGGGGCGTGAGGTTGCGGCCGCCATGGCGTCGACGTCGAGGGTCGACGTATTGGTGGCAAGGATCGCTCCGGGCTTGGCGATCCCGTCGAGCTTTTGAAAAACGTCTCGTTTAACGTCGAGGTTTTCGAAGACGGCCTCAACGATCACGTCGGCCGAAGCGAGCGCGCTCCAATCGTCGGTGAACGTGATGGATTGAGCGCGCTGCCACGCTTCTTCTTGAGTCAGGCGTTTCTTCTGGACTTGGTACATGAACATGCCCATGACGGTCTGACGCGCTTTGTCGACGGCTTCGTCATTGTTGTCGACCACGACGACCGGAATGCCGGCTTGCGCGAAGGCAATGGCGATTCCGCTGCCCATCGTGCCCGCGCCGACGACGCCGGCCGAGGCAACCGGCAGCGGTTCGGCCGGCGGCAGCCCGGGAATCTTCGACAGCTCCCGCTCGGCAAAGAAAAGATGGCGCAGCGCCAGGGACGGCTCGGAACGAACGAGCTCGTCGAAGAGGCGCGCCTCGCGCGCCAAACCGAAGGGAAATGCGAGCTCGATGGAAGCCTGCACCGCGTCGATGAGCTTGTGCGCGGCAAGACCGCCGTTTGCTTCGGCCGGCACCATTTTGTGCGCTTGCGCCACGACGTATGGGCCGGCTTGCAACGGGAGGTCGTCGGCGATGATCACTTCGCGCTCCGAAACGCGCCGCTTGCGCGGCGTCTGCGGCGACGGATCGTTGACGATGCGATGCGCGAACGCGACGGCATGCTCGACGACGTCGCCGGGCGCAATCTCGTCGAGTATGCCCAACTCGACGGCCCGTTCCGCCGATACCGCCTTCCCTTTGAGCATGAACTCGAGCGCCGCGCGCGCACCGATCAAACGCGGCAAACGCTGCGTTCCGCCGGCGCCGGGCAGTAAGCCGAGTAAAATCTCCGGTAAACCCAACTTCGCGCGTTGCGAGCCGCGGCGGTAGTCGCAAGCTAAGGCCAACTCCAGCGCGCCGCCGAGACAGTTGCCGTCGATGGCGGCGACGTAGGTCTTCTCGCCGCGCTCGATCGCCGCGACGACGTCGCGCACCGTCTTCGTTTCCGGCGTCGGCTCGGTGTTGAAATCGTTGACGTCGGCGCCGCCGCTAAAGAGTCCGTTGGCACCGGTTACGACGACGGCGCGCACGGCCGCGTCGGCTTCGGCGGCCGCGATTTCGTCGAGCAGCTTGGCGGAATAGGCAAACGAGAGCGCGTTAACCGGCGGATTGTCGAGCGTGATGACGCGCACGGCGTTCCGCGTAACGGGGTCGTTGGGCAGCATCGTCAGGCCGTAACCGGCGTTTTGCGATCCAGGTCCAGCTGCGATTCGCTCACCGTCATCACGTCGCCGGCGCCCTCCGTGATTTGCCGCTCGTACCAGGCGCACTGCGAAAGCACGTGCGACGCGTAAAATGCCGCCGTTGCAAGCTTGGCGCGGTAAAATTCGGCCTCGCTATCTCCGGCTGCGAGCTTATCAGCCGCGATCTGCGCCGCGCGCGCCATCTGCCAGCCGCCGGCAACGGTTCCCCACAGGCGAAGGTACGGTACCGAACAGGCGAAGGCTTTAGGCAAGTCGCCCATCGCGTTCATGCCGATCCACTGCGAGGTTCGGTTGAGTGTCCCCAGCGCCGAGACGAGCGCCTCGCCGATGCGTTTGACGGTAGCGTCGGAATGTGCGACGCACTCCTTGGCGACGGCTTCCATCTTCTTTCCGACGCTCGTCGCCGTCGCTCCCATGTCGCGCAGGAGCTTGCGACCGATTAAATCGAGCGACTGGATGCCGGTCGTTCCCTCGTAAATGGTGAGGATGCGGACGTCGCGGTATTGCTGCGCGATCCCGGTCTCTTCGATATAGCCCATCCCGCCGAAGACTTGCAGGGCGGTCGAACAAAGGTCGACGCCGTTCTCCGTGCACCAGCCCTTGACGACGGGAATCATCAGCTCGACGAAAGCGCGGTGATCCTTGCGCACGCGTTCGTCGGGGTGGCGTTGCGCGTAGTCGAGCGACGCAGCGGTAACATACGCCAGTCCGCGCATGGCTTCGATCGTCGCCTTCTGCAGCATCAGCATGCGGCGGACGTCGGGATGTTTGATGATCGGCTCCGGCGCGCGCGATCCGGGCCGCAGGTCGCGACCCTGGACGCGCTCCTTGGCGTACTCCAGCGCACTCTGATAGGCGCGGTCGGCGAGCGCGATGCCCTGCACGCCGACGGAAAACCGAGCGGCGTTCATCATGATGAACATATATTCGAGCCCGCGATTGGGCTCGCCGACCAAATAACCGGCGGCGCCCTGCCCTTTCTCGCCATAGTTGAGCGTGCAGGTTGGATTTCCGTTAATCCCGAGCTTGTGTTCGATGCTCGCACAGACGACGTCGTTGCGTTCGCCCAGGCTGCCGTCGTCGTTAACCAGATACTTCGGCACGATGAAGAGCGAGATGCCCTTGGTGCCTTCGGGCGCGTCGGGCAAACGGGCCAGCACCAAATGGATGATGTTCTCGGCCATGTCGTGCTCGCCGAACGTAATGAAGATCTTCGTGCCGGAGATGAGATGGCGATCGCCGGCCGGCACAGCCCGCGCTCGAACTTGGGCTAAATCCGAGCCCGCCTGCGGTTCGGTCAGACACATCGTGCCGGTCCACTTACCGGAGACTAGGTTGGGGATATAGCGCTTCTTCTGTTCGTCCGAACCAACCAGCTCGATGGCTTCGATCGCGCCCTGATTGAGCAGCGGGCCGTTGGCGAAGCCGATGTTCGCGGCGTTCCACATCTCCAGCGTCGGGCCGAGCAGCATTTGCGGAAGACCTTGGCCGCCATATTCCTCGGGAACCGGCAAGCCGATCCATCCGGCATCGGCAAATTTTTTGTACGCCTCTTTAAAACCGGGCGGGGTCGTGACCTCGCCGTTCTTCCAGGTGCAGCCGGTCCGATCGCCGCTCCGGTTGAGTGGATCGAGCACGCCGGATGCAAAGGCGGCCGCCTCTTCCAGCACCGAGTCCAAAACGTCGAGCGTCTCTCCACAGCCGGGAAGGGTGGCGACGCCGTCGATTCCAGCGAGCTCTCGAAGGGCAAACTGCATGTCCCGAAGGGGGGCTCGATAGGTGCTCATGGCGCTATCGTTCGGGACCGCCAGTGGAGAACCCATCGCGCGCTCCGGCTCAAATTGGGTACGCCTGGGGCATTAGAATACGGGAAAAAGTCGGCGCCTGCTTGCGACCGCGGGCAACGGCACAGGTTATCCTACACCTAATCACGTCAAGCCGTCGCAAGGAGAGTACTCAACAAAGATGTTCCTAATCTCACTACTTTTATCGGTCGTCACGTTTAACCCGGCCATGCTGCAGCACCAAGGGCACGTTACGAGCCAAGGCGTTATCTCTGGAACCGTGATGCCCAACGCAAAGACCTCGTGCCAGCCGGGCGACATCTGCGCCTCGACGACCGTCAAAGGCCAGGGTTGCCTCTACGTCAACTACATGAACGGCAGCAATGGCGGAACCCCGCTGACGATCGACGTCACCGAGACCAACACCAGCAGCACGTATGTTTATTGGGTTAATGCGTACAATAAACCCATTAACATTAAAGGCAACGCGAAGGCCAACTTCTACTGCTTTAACTAGCGAGGGATAACGTTAAGCCCTCGGTTCGTCTGCAGGCTCGACAATGTCGAGCCTGCAGTACTTCTTCGTTACGGCGTCACCTGTAGGGTCGAACCGGCGCTGCGGCCGAACTGTTCGGGCGCATCCTGCACGTATGCGCGCGCCCCCGGCCAGGCGAACGTTCCCGGCGTCACCGACCGAACGAGGTAGTGCAGGTCGTAAACGCCCGGCTCGAGATGGCCGGCATAGGCCACGACGCGGTCGCGATAGATCTGCGTCGCATCGATCTGCCAACTGTTGCTCTGCGGCACCAGCGCCTGCAGCGACGTTCTGAACGTGGTATCGACCGCCTCGAAACCGGCCGGCAGCGGATCCTCGATGACGAAGCGATCCACCGGATGGTCGACGATCGCGCGCACCCCGACGTCGAAGACGCGTCCGGCGCCGAGCTGCACTTGCGGAGCGGGCGCCAGATCCATGGTCGCCAGCGTCGCAACACCGGTCGACGATCCGGCCGCCGAGACGTCGGTCACCGTGCGCACCACTCTGAATGCCGCTAACTGCCCCGGCGCATCGGGTGCGACGGGATAGGTGTAGAGCACCACGTAGTGCGCGATTCCCGACGCCGTGATCGTCACCGGTTGATTCTTCGGCAGCGAGCCGGCGCTAACGGTGAACGCTTTCGAAGATGCATTAGACCCGAAGTCGGCGCTGCCGATTGTAGTGTTTCCGACGGTTACCGTCGCTCGTCCGGACTCCGGCGGCGAGATTGCCGCGTACGCCGTCAAGGCGGTGAGCGCTGAGGCCGCATTGGCGGCAAACGGCCAGCCGCAACGGCAGCCTTGCGCCGTTAACGCGCGTACGGCGCCGTCGAGCTGTTCCGCCGGCGCACGGCGCTCGATCATCAGCTGCAGCATCTGCGATTGCGCCTCGACCAACGAACCGAGCCAGCTCCACGGCGACGAAACGTTCGACACGACGTATCGCCCCGTCACATAGAGCGATTGTTCCAAGCGCGATGCCATCGCCGCGCCTTGGCCCTGCCATCCCGGCGCGCGTAACAGGTAGCGCGCTAAGCGGATCTGCGTCGCGCTGTCGAAATCGTTAGATGCTCCGACGATGTCGGCGAGAAAATCGGTGCGCGGCGCGCTCTCTTGCGAGAGCGCCCATAATGCCTCGAAACGCAGCTGTGCCTTACACTCATCCGTGCGGCACCAGGTAAACCGGCCAGGGTTGGCCAGAGCCTGGCGCAAAAACGATGCCGTTCGGCCCATCGCTGCGGCATCGACGCGCACGCCGTGGCTCTTGGCGAACGCCAGTGCGTTCAATGCCGCGGCGCTAACGAACGGATCGCTCTGCGTTTCGTGCGCGAACTCACCGAAACCACCATCGCCCCGCTGGAACGCCATCAACCGCGCGAGGTTGTCGGCAACGGCCGCCGCCGGATCGAAACTCAGCGTCAGCTGATACGGCTTTTGCAGACCCCGCAATGCGCTCGCGATTACCAGTCGCGAGGCGGCTTCGTCGGCCAGCGGCAGACCCTCGTCGGCCATCACGTTCTGCGCGGGAAGCGAGAACTGCGGCACGATGGAGTTTGCCAGCGTGATTTCGAGCCACCCCGTGCCGCTGCCCGTATCGAGCGGGACCGAGGCTTTATCGCGGGTTACTCCCGTCTCGATCACCGATTCCGTCACCGCGCGGTTGCGCGCCTCGAAGGCAACCTTGAACGCGTCGCTCTTATCGCCGAGGCGGCCTTCCGCTTGGACTTCGGTCGGCCCCGGCGTTCCCGTGATCACCGGATAGCGAAATGCACCGATGCCGGTCGCGGCCTGTTCGGTCGTTCGCATCGTGTGCGGATCGCCTTGGGCAAAGGCCAGCGCGCCGCTCAACTGCAGCACCAGCTGCAGCGCACCGGCCGCACCGGTCTGGTTCGCTGGCGAAACGCCGAGATCGAAGCGATCGCCGGGACGCGCGAACTGCGGCAAGAGCGGGTTGAGGATCAGCGGCTGGTTGGCAACGAACGTGTTGTCGGCGGTGGCAAAGCGTTGGCCGGGCCCGAGCGCGACGGCCATCACGCGCCACGTTGTAAGGTCGTCGGGCATAGTGAAATCGGCATGCGCTTTGCCCGACGTGTCGGTCGGCAAAACGCCGTAGTATGCCAGGGGCAAGAAGTTTGCGCGCACTCTCGTGCCCGCCGCGCCGGCCAAGAATCCGCCGCCGTAACCAAAGCCTTTCTCGGCGACCGGCTTCTGCGTGACCAGCGTTACGTTCTGGCGGTTGTCGGAGAAGATCGTTGCGATCGGTTGGGCGGCAAAGACCGTTTGAACGAGGTCGGGCAACCGGTATCCCGTGAGCTGCAGGATGGCGTCGTTCACCACCATGGCGACAACTTCGCCGCGGGCCGGAGCACCGCCGCGATCGGTAACTGCAAAGTTGAGGTGTTGCTGCCCACCCGGCGTCACGGTTGCGTTCTGCGGCGCGATCGTCAGCTTGAGATAGCGGTCGCCGAGGTCCACGTTAAAGCCCGACATCCCCGTTACCGCGAGCGTATCGTCGCTGTGGGCCGCGCGCCTGGGCGCACCGCGCCGCACCACGACGGCTTGAATCGCGGCGTTTGGCTGCATCGCCGGAGTCACCCGAAAGGTGTAGTGCACGGCGCCGTGCACGCCGCCCAAGATCGTGCTCTCGATCGTGTCGCCGCGCACGATAGCCAGATAGACGTCGGCGTCATCGTACGGCGAAGCGATCATCGCCGTCGCCGTCTGGCCGATACCATATTGCTTTTTATCGAGCTTGACCGCCACGGCGTTAGGATCGTTGAGGCCCCAATCGGCTTGACCGGGGCCATAGGCAAAGACTTGCGTGTCGGTCGAGCTCGCGTCGTCCTTTGCGCCGGCAAAGTTGGCGACCACGCGATAAGCGCCCGCATCGCGCGGCGCGAGTTGCACGGTGAGCGGGCTGCTGCCCGACGTCGTGTCGGCCGTGGCGACCGTCTGATATTCGATGGCCTGCTGCGCGTTCTCTCCGCCTTCGACTTCCTGTGTCGCCGACGTATAGTTCATCTTCTGCATCTCGACGTGCACGCCGCGGCCGCTCACCGGCTTTCCATCGGCATCGGTGACGATGACGCGAATCGGCATCGCCGCGCCGGCCTTGCCGACGATGTCCGACGCGAGACCGATGACCGCGTCGGAGGGCAACGCCAAAAAGCTCTGCGAGTCGGAGACGGAGAGATGCGAAACGTCGCTGGTCTCCATGTCGACGCGGTACGTCATCGGAAAACCCAGGTCGCTTGGAACGGCGACGTCGAGCGAGGTCCTTCCCTGCGCGTCGAGGGCGAGATCGCGCTGCAGCACGTCGCTGTCGAACGACGGCGTCTGCTCCGGCCAGAACCACTGGCGCCCGAACCAATAGTCGTCCCATCCCTTCGGCTGTATGCTCGCAACGTCGCGGGTAACGTAGGCGTGCGCCGTGCCGCCCTGCAGCGGCGCACCGAAAAGATAATCGGCGGCGACTTGCGCCTGGATGCTCGATCCCGCCGTCGCCGACGTCGCGTTCAAGCTCAGCGTTAGCTTAAAGTTCGGCGGCTTGAACTCGGCAACGCGCAGCGAACCGCCGATGTCGTTCCCGTTGGCGCCTTTCGCATCGACCGTGTAATAGCCCAGCGCCTGTTGTTTGGCAAACGTTATCGGCATCGAGAACACGCCGTATGCGTCGGTCTGAACCGTTCCGAGGTTGGTCGAGTTATTATTCGGATCGACGAGCTTGACGCTGTATTTGGCTTTCGCGTCCGCCACGACGCGCTCGCCGCTGACGTAGTAGGCGATTCCAGTTAGCTCGCCGCGCTCGCCGGGTTGATACATCTGGCGGTCGGTAAGAATCGTTCCGCGCGAGAGCGGCGCTCCGCTCGTCCATCCGCCGGTGACGTCGAAGCGGCCGATGCCGCTCCAGCTCCAAACCGTCAGCGTTGCCATGTCGGCGCCCGAAGTCACCACGAAACCGAGGCTGGGGGCTTGATTCGCCGACGCCAATGCGGCGCAACGCTCGACGTCCACGCCGCGGAACTCCACCTTTCCGCCGGCATCGGTCGTGCCCGAAGCGCACTGTTGCGGCTGCACTTTATTCGATTCGTCGATTCGGTAAACCGTGACGCCCGCCGAGCGCACTGGGGCTCCGTCGTTGAGTTGTTGCACCAGGACCATGCCGCGTGAGGGGAACCACTGCGCGAAGACGCCGAGATTGGTGAGCTGGACGATGCCGGTGAGGCCCGGAGAGCTGTCTGGCGAATCGAGAGCGGTGCGGAAGCCGTAAGCCAGCGCGCCGAATGGTCCACCCAACTCTTTTGAGAGCGGTACGCGCACGACGCTCTGCTCGTTGGTGCGCGCCCCGGCGAGCGTGCGGCTCGGCCAGCTCTTCGGCGGCGGCAGCGCCGTCAGCGCGTCGGTCGAATCGAGCATCTTGCGCGCCGGATAGCGCGCGTACGCCGCTTGGTACCGGTTTCCCGGAAGGTTGGTCGCGTAAAAGTTCAGCGCAATCGGCGTGCCGGCTGGAATGATCGTTAAGCCGCTCGGCGACCACGCACCCGGGGCAAAGTTGGACGTCCGAATGGTTACCTTCTGGTCTTGCCCGAGCGTCTGTCCGAAGATGTCTTTCACGCCGGCTGCGACGGTGGCGACGTATGTTTTGTCCGGGTCGAGCGCATATGGATCGATCGAAACGACGTTGGAAAGATCGCCGCCCAAGGTGACGGCAATCTTCGCCGGTCCGGGCGAGACCGTCACCGCACCGATGATTGACTTCGGATCGATTGGGTTGGTGAAGGCAATCGCGGGGTCGCCGTCGGCGAACCGGCCGCCGCTATTAGGGCTCGGTTTGGGCGTCGGCGCGATGCCGAGCGGCCCGTAGGTGCGAATGCCGCCCTGATAGTTTTTCGTCGTCGCGAGATTTCCGTACAACGGGCGGACGCCGGGAGCAATTTTCAGTGCGTATTCGGTTCCGCCGTGGAGATCGCGAGCCGGCTTGAGATCGTAGACCCACGTGTCGAGCGACGGATTGAAGAGCTCTTGGGCGTTGCTGCCCGGGATTGGCGTCGGTTGCGCGTGCAGCGTTGCCGTGAGGTCCACGCTGTCGCCGCCGCCTTCCAGCGTCGCATTGTTCGAGAGCGTTTCGGCGTCGACGGCGGCGTTGGTCGTCACCTGCAGGGTCGGGCGCAGCCCGACCGGCGCGGGCGTACCTTCGTCGGTGGCCTGCAGCTGCGGCAGGTCGCGCAGTTCCACCGGCGCCGTCGCAAACGTCCACGCCAAATCATGATCGAGAACGTCGCCGCTCAAATCGCGTAAGCCCGCCGACAACGTTACCGCGACGCGCGTGCCGATCGGAAGCGCGCGATCGGGAACGAAACCGATCATCCGTGGCGTAAGCACGGCAAAGTGTCCGCCCAGCTGCGGCTGGATGCTGATGTGGTCGAGCACCGCCCGCGGCCCCGGTCCCGAAAGTTCCTCGACCGCGGCTACCGGCTTGGCGAAGATCACGCGTATCTGCGCCAGCGTATCGGCCTTGTCGGTCGGCGAGACCGAAAGAATCCACGGCGGGGGCGAGGGCGAGGGCAGCGCGATAACCGGGGCGAGCGCCGCGGGGGCGTTGGAACGTTGGCCGTTGCATGCGACGATGGCGCAGACGGCGGCAAGCGACACAAAACCAGCGACGTGGCGACGCATGCGTGCGAGTGCTTTCGCGTCCAGAGGCAAACGTCCTAGGCTCACGGAACGCGATCCTCGTGGCAGCGCGTGCTCTCACGCTGATCGCGATTCTCGTTTCCGCCGGTGCGGTCGCGCTGGGCGTTGTCGCGTATTGCTTTGGAATCGATGCCGCCAGACTAACGACGCTTCGCGGCTCGGTAACCTACACCGACCGCAGCGGCATCGCACTGGGTACCGTGCTCGGTGCCGGCTCCGATCGCGCCGTTAGCGTACCGCTGCATGCCGTTTCGCCACGCTTTCTTGAGGCGATCGTCGCGGCCGAGGATGCGCGCTTCTGGCGCCACGGTGCGGTGGACGTGCGCGCGCTGCTCCGCGCGGCGCGAGATTACGCCATTTTCGGCGAGGCGCGCAGCGGTGGTTCGACGATTGCGATGCAGCTGGCACGACTCATCGACCCGGTTCCAAGCACGATCCGCGGAAAACTCGCGCAAATCGCCCTGGCCGAGCGCATCTCGATTCGCTCGAGCAAGGCGAGGGTGCTCGAAGCCTACGTCAATCGTGCCCCGATGGGCGGTAATCTCTACGGCGTCGAGGCAGGGGCGCGAACCTATTTCGGCGAGCCGGCCGCCGATCTCGATCTGGCGCAGGCTGCGCTGCTGGCGGCGATCCCCAACGATCCCGATCGTCTCGCCCCCGACGCGAATTGGAGCGCGCTGCGCCGCCGGCAGCACTTCATTCTGGAACGGATGGCGGCGTTAGGCGAGATCTCGGCAGCGCAAGCCGGCAGCGCCTTCGCCGAAACGCTCTCCGTGCGCCCTCGCGAACTCGGCATCGCCGATGCGACGCACGCACTCTTTTATCTGTACCGCAGCGCAGGCGCAGGCGCCGGCGGCGGACGCGTACGAACGACGCTCGATCGCGGCTTGCAGCGCTTCGTTGCCGCGCAGACCGAAGACGTGGTCGGCGCGCTGCACGATTTTCACGTTACCGATGCGGCGGCGCTGGTGGTCGACAACCGCAGCGGCGAGATTCTCGCCTACGTCGGCTCACCCGACTACTTCTCCGACTCCGTGCTGGGCCGAAACGACGGCGTTCAGGCGCTGCGCCAGCCCGGCTCTTCGCTCAAGCCCTTCACCTACGAGTTGGCGCTGGAGCGCGGCACGATCCGCTCGACCTCGATCCTTGCCGATGCGGCGGCCGCGTACGCGCTTCCGAACGGCACGCTTTATCAGCCCCAGGACTACAGCGGCCGGTTCAGCGGCCCGGTGCGCGTGCGTTACGCGTTGGCAAACTCGCTCAACGCACCGGCCGTGCAAGTGCTCTCGAAACTCGGCGTCGATGCGTTACTGGGCCGGCTGCACGAGCTCGGCTTTAGCCATCTCGACCGTCCGCCATCGTACTATGGTTTGGGTCTAACGTTGGGCGGCGGCGAAGTGAGCCTGTGGGAGCTGGTTCAGGCTTATTCCGCAATGGCGCGCGGCGGGCAGCTTCTGCCGCTGCATCTCGTCGCCGATGACGATGCGTCGGCGCAAGCCGTTGGTGAAATGCCGTACTGGCAGCTGATCACCGACATACTCGCCGATCCGCACGCCCGGGCCAAATCGTTCGGTGTCGGCTCGGTACTGCAGATGCCGTTTCCGGCCGCGGTGAAGACCGGAACGTCGTCGGACTTTCGCGACACCTGGACGGTCGGATTCACGCGCGACTACACCGTCGGCGTATGGGTCGGTAACTTCGACGGCACGCCGATGCGCGGCGTCTCCGGGGTGAGCGGCGCGGGACCGCTGTGGAACCGCATTATGCTGCACCTGTACGAGAGCAGCGACGAGCCGGCAGCATTTCCAATCCCGCGCGGATTCCTGCGGCTGCCGATCTGCGCGACCACCGGGCGCGCACCGGCGCGCGGCACGCCATGCGCGATCGTAAAAGAGTGGGTACGCCGTGAGGACGTCGCGACGGTCGAACGGCCGCTCCCGCGTTCGCTCCGTGCTGCCGGCGGGTTACAAATCGTCTTTCCGCACGACGGCGACGTCTTCGTGAAAAATCAAACGGCTACGGCGCTGCAAGCGCGCGAGCAGCGAATTGCGCTCCACGCTTCGGTCACGCAACGCAACTTGCGTTGGAGTGTCGCCGGCACCACGCTCGCGTCCGACGCCGACGGCAACGCCTTTTGGCCGCTGCGCGTCGGAACCTGGCGCATTGCCGCCTCGGATGGTGCTCGGCATGATGCGGTTACTATCCGTGTCGTGCCGCCGCCCGCAAAACGGCCCGGCTTTAGCCGCTCGCCGTAGGCGTCAGCGCCTCGGTCGCCTGTTTGATGAGTGCGACCGCCTCATCGGGATGCGAAACCATCGCGACGTGGTTCGACGCCACTTCGATTGTCGTGGCGCCCATGCGCTTGGCAAAGAGACGCTCGGCATCGGGCGGTATTGCTTGATCTCCCTGGGCGACCATAAACCAAGTGCGCAGCGATTTCCACGCCGGCACGCCCATCACGTCGGCAAGTGCTGAAGCGGCCAGCGGCTGCTGAACCGCAAACATGACACGCGCCTTGACGGGATCGACGTCGGCGGCGAAATGATTGACGAAATCGTCTTCGGGCAGCCAGGCAAAGCCCGCTGTATCGATCGACAAATGCTGCAACGCCGGCGGGAACGGTCCGCTTCCCAATAACGCGCCGATCGACTCACCTTGGTCGAGCCCGAAAGCCGCGATATAAACGAGGCCGGCGACGTTGGGTGCATCGGTGCCGAGCGCCGTCATAATTTGACCGCCGTAAGAATGGCCGGCAAGAATCGTCGGTCCGTTCTGACGCGCCAGTACTTCGCGCAGCCGGGCAACGTCGTTGGCCAGGGCTCCCATGCCGAACTGCGGTGCGGTGACGGTATAACCGTCGGCCTGCAGCCGCTCGATTACGGCACTCCAACTCGAGCCGTCGGCCCATGCGCCGTGAACGAGAACGATATTCGGACGTGCGTCCATGGATGTGTCCTTTCTAGAGCGTGCGGTGGAGGGTGTCCGCAATAACACGGCTCCGCCTCCGGCCGATGCGCCCTAGTAAAAGAACTGTTGCAGCTGGCTGAACTGCGGCCCGAAAGCCCAGCCCATTCGTTTGCTGGGAACGATCACCGGCGCCGGTTCGGCTATGGCAAACTTAAAGCCGGTGATGGTTTCGACTAGATTGCCCTGCTCGTCGTAGACGAGCAGCGCGCTGCCCTGGCTCCCGTCGCAATAGAACGGGTCGGTTACCAGAAAGAGGCCGTTGACCGGGTCGTTCGCAATCCCGGCGCCGCTGTTGCCTTGCGAGGTACTGCCGGTACACGGGAACTGAGCGAACGTCCCGTCATGAGTCGCGATATTGTAGAACTCGACTTGAGCGTTGAGCTCGGTCGTGGTCGCAAACGTGCCGGTCGTTGAGTCGAGGGCCATGCCGTTCACGTAGCCGGCGTGGAAGTAACCGTTATTGAAACCGTTCCACTGCGTCTGTTTGCCGGTCTTCAGGTTGATGACCACGTTAACCGGCGCCGATCCGCCGACCGCGCCGCCGTCGGGCGACAGCGCGACGACTTCCTGGTTCGTACTCGTATCTTGGGCGAACTGCGGACCGTTGCCCAGCGAGAACGTGCTGGGACTGAGATGGAAGACTTTCCCGAACGTATTGTTGGCAACGTTCGAAGTGAAGAGATCGGGCACGTCTTGGTTCTTCAGCTCGATGGCGAAGAACGCGGTCGTGTCCGTCACTTGATTCGGACCGGCCGTCTCGACCTCGATATCTTTGATCGGCGGCGTCCACTTGCCGGTAAACTTCCCTTTGGTCACCGGCTTCATGACGTTGAAGTGTCGCTTTGCGTACAGCGATCCTTTCGGCACCACGAATCGCGTGATCAGACCGAGGTCTCCGTTGAGGATCCCGTCCGCGGCATATGACGTTCCCGCCGGCGTCTTGGCGGGATAGGTTTTGAGTATCGTCCCGGTATCTTGGTCGAAGGTCTCTACGTCGGAGACCGTTGCAAGCAGACCATCGTTGCCATTGCGGTTTACGTCGAAGCCGTAGATTTGCCCGTGCTTACTGGTGAGCACGGCACCCAGCCCAACTCCGCGCCGCGCGAGCGGACTGGCGATGCCGTGGGCGGAAGCGCCCGCCGCCCCCGCTTGGATCAGGGGCGGCGGCGCAGACGCGCTGCCGTTGCAGCCGACGAGGATTGCTGCGACAGCGCAAGCGTAGAGACGATTTAACCGAACGCCGGGAGCCATTGGGAACCTCCGTAAGCAAACGTAGACCGCCTTCACGCTATGTCGCCGACGTGAAAAAACTCTGAAGCCACGCGGCTAAGTTTCGGCAACGGCGGCGCGCGACGATGGCGCGATGCAGAAGGATGCGCTCTCGATTGCCCGACGCCTCTTTGAAAGCGATCGCCGGCGCGCAGCGGAGCAACCGGTGCTCGAAACGCTCCTTCGTTTTGGTCGCGGTGCCCTCGCCTACGCGCTGCGCAGCAGAATCCGCGTCACGCTGCTGCGGCAGGGCGAGCTCTATCGCCAGGCGTCACCGGCGCTGGCCCGCCTCGGCATCGACGTCGATGCTTGGCCTGCTCCTCCGGCCGGTCTTTTCGTCGTGGAGGAACGCGCGCTCTATCTGCGGTCGCGCAGCCCGATGACGGTAGCGCATGAGTTCGGTCACGCACTCGACTGCGCGCTGGGCGGAGGTGTCTATCGCAGCGGCATCGATCCAAAAGTTCGCGCGCTCTTCGCCGGCGCGGTGCGCTTCGTTACGCCGTACGCCGCCACCGGCGTCGACGAATACTTCGCCGAGGCCTTACGCGCCTACGTCGAGGCCAACGATTCCGGTTCGCCCTGGCCCCGCGCGACGCGCGCTCGTTTACGCCACAGCGATCCGGCGATGCACGATTTCGTCGATCGCCTGTTCGTCGAAGAGTTCGGCGGACGTTTAGAAGATGCCAACGCCGAACGCGTCGTCTCGATTTAGCTACTTTATAGCTTGTACTTCCGCGGCGCTCACGCCTGAGGCTTGATTATGCCAGGAGCTGCGGATATAGCTGATCGCCGCAGCAATTTGTTCGTCCGTGAGCACGCCCTTCCAGCGCGGCATGATGCCGCTGTAGGCCTGACCGTTGACTTCCACGCGTCCGTCGAGACCGTTTTTAACGATCGCAATGACGGCAGTTGGATTGCCGGTAACAACGGGATTCCCGGCGAGCGGCGGAAACGCGCCGCTGATTCCGCGACCGTTGGCTTGATGACAGCTCGAACAGTTGGCATCGTAGATCACCGCGCCGTCGCTGGCCGAAGCGGGGTTGTTCGCCACCGCCGTCGCGCCGGCGTTGCTCGCCGACTCTTCATTGGCGCTTTTCGCGCACGCGGCGAGAAGCAGCAGCACCGCAAACGCCGCCGCACAACGCTTCATGCCGAGCTCCGCGGCCGTCCGCTCATCGCCCAAACCAATGCCACCAGCAGAAAGTTCGCGACCAGCGAGCTTCCGCCATACGAGACGAACGGAAGGGTGATGCCGGTCAGCGGAAAGAGGCCGATGACGCCGCCGACGATGATCGCCACTTGAAATCCCAGCGTCGCGCCGAGTCCCGTCGCCAGGAGCTTGGCATAGAGATCCGGCTGCCGCAGCGCCGTCGCGAAGATGCGCCGCACGAGGTCCAGGAAGATCGCCAGAATCGCCAGCGAGCCAAGTAGCCCGAACTCTTCGGCGAAGGCCGCATAAATATAATCCGTCCACACGTCGGGGATCAATTCGGGATGACCGAGACGGAACCCGCTGCCGAACAGACCGCCGGCGGCGAGCGAATAATAGGCCTGTGAGGATTGATATCCGGCGCCGAGCGGATCGGAGAATGGGTTACGCCAAATAGCCACGCGCGTCTGCACGTACGGGTAGTGGTGCAGCGCCCAAAACGCGCCGGCCGCAAAGAGCACCGCACCAAAGACGACGATATCAACGCGTCGCGTCGCGACGAAGAGCAGTGTGGCGAAGGTCGCCAGCAGCAGCGTCGCCATGCCCAGGTCGCGCTGCAGGAATAAGATGGCGATCGACGCGCCCCAACCGATGAAGAGCGGCCCGAGATGCTTGACGTTGGCCCGCAGCGACCATGCCCGGGCGTTCGCAATCACGTCCGACGTCTCGGCGAGATACGCGGCCAAAAAGAAGACGATGAACAGCTTGATGAGCTCGATCGGTTCGTATTGCACCGGCCCGAGTCGGATCCAAAGGCGCGCTCCGTTGACCTCTTGACCGAAGACGAGCAGCAGCACGAAAAGAACCAGCGAGGCGACGACCCAGAGATACTTGTATGCGGCAAAGCGGCGGAAACCCGTGAAGAGCGGACCCGCTCCAATTGCTAACGCGAGCGAAAGAAGCAGCCACAGCTGTTGCTTGTGCGCCAGGTCGGGCTTGAGGCGCGCGACCATGGCCAGCCCAAGTGCGGCCAGCACGACCGCCAGCGCCGGGAGCACGTCGTCCCGCGTTACGTTCAGCGGCTGCCACAGCACCCACGCCAGCGCCAAAAGCGCGAGCAGCGCCAGCATCCAGGGCGGCCCGATCGTACCGGCCGGCGCAAGGCGCAGAATAAGTGCCGACACGCCGAGTGCCAGCAGCATCGGCGCCGCGCGCCGCAGGAAGATCATTCGGAGCGCAGCGACTTCACGATCAAACGCGTCGTGCCGACGTCAATTGCGTCGCCTTCGCGGACTTCGATCGATTCGGTGACGCGCCGTCCGTTGAGAAACGTGCCGTTCTTGCTCTCCAAATCTTCCACGAACAGCGTTCCGTCGTGAGCCGCGAGGCGCGCGTGCCGGCGGCTGACCTCGGAATCGTGCAACGAAATGCCGGATCCCTTTGAGCGCCCGATCTCCAGCGGTGCCCGCGCCTCCAGCGAGCGCTGCGCGCCGCGTTCGTAGACGTCCAGCCCCACGTGCATCGGCGTCAGGACGCCGACTTCGGCGGCGGCGCGAAAGCGCGGCCGCGCGGCCAGCAACGCTACGGCAACTAAAGCGGCGGTTATTTCCAGCGAGCCCAGCCGCATTGCCGTTTCGAAGTTCGCCACCGCAGCGATCGGAATCATACCGCTTCGAAACGCATCTTGGTATTGCCGAAGAGCAGCTCGTCGCCGTCGCGTAACGCTTCCGACGAAATCCGACGGCCATTGACGAACGTGCCATTGGTCGAGTCGAGGTCGCGCACGACCGCCTTACCGGCATCGATCGCAATAATCGCATGCGCCCGCGAAACGCTGGGATCCACCAAAACGATTTCGCCGTCGTCGCTGCGGCCGACGCGCGTCTTTGCGGACAATACGTAGACGCCGTCCGGAGGGACGCCCTCGATCATGCGCAGCCGGCACTGCTTCGGCGTGCGCGCCGCCTCGCCAACCTTCACCGAAACGGCGCCGAGGGGCACGCTCTTGCGCGGCGCCATGCCGACCTGCAGCTCGCCCTCGAAAGTAACGCCGACTTTGTCGGCGAGCTCGCGAAGCAGGTCGGCCCACGCGCGTTCGAGATACTCCCGATGTTCGGCCAGACGAGCGTAATCTTTGGGGCTGACATACACGGCGTAGTTCGATGGAGCGATGTGGTCGGCGTCCTCGCCGTGCGCCGCAGTTTCCATCGTTGCAACGAGCTTGCGCGCAATCTGCGCCGGCTCGAGATCGCTGGGGAAGGTCTTGGCAAACGTCCGCTCGATAAACGCGGCGCAGACTTGCTCTATCTTGGCCAGAAAGCTCATAACCGCCGATCGACCCGCGCGATGTAGAAGCCGTCGCGGCCGGCTAGGCCGGGCGGAACCAGAACGTCGCCGGCCTCGGTGCAAAACGGCGCGTATCCGGCGGGTACCAGCCCGCGTTCGAAGTTCTCATGCGCCAAAAACCAATCTATCACTTGCGTCGTTTCGCGAGGATCGGTCGAACAAACCGCATAGACGAGCGCACCACCGGCATGGACGTGACGGGCCAGCGCTTCGAGCAACGCTCGCTGGGTCGCGGCAAGTCGTTCGCCGTCGGTGGGCTGCTTCTTCCAGCGCGCTTCCGGATGGCGCCCAACGACGCCGATTCCCGAACAGGGCGCGTCGATCAAGATGCGGTCGAAGCGCCGATCCTGCGGGAGTATCTCGGTCGTCGCGTCGCCGGTAACGACCGCCGCCGTGATTCCCGCCTTTTCCAGCCGCCCGGAAAGCGTCGCGACTTTGCGCGCGTCGCGTTCGATGCAGAGCAAGCTTCCCTGGTCACCGATGCGCGCACCGATCTGCAGCGTTTTGTTGCCCCGCCCGCTGCACGCATCGAGAACTGCTTCGCCCGGTTGCGGCCCGAGCACGTCGACGGGCATCGCCGAGCTCTCCGACTGCGGCCACCATGCGCCGCCGCCCGCACTTTCGCTGGTGTGGCCGCGCTCGACCAGCAAAACGTCGCCGACGATCCCACTGCGGCGCGTTTCGACGCCTTGTCCCAGCAACTCGGTTTGCGCTTCTTCCGGCGTTCGCCGCAGCGTGTTAACGGCGATGGCACTTTGAGCCGGCTCGTCGACTGCCGCGCAGATGCTTTCGGTCTGCTCGCCAAACACGCTCCGCCATTGGCGCACGATCCACGTCGGTAAGGAGTATCGCGTTCCGAGATACTCGTCTGCATCGTCGAAGAGTTCCCGCACCGGAGGCGAGGGCTGCGCACGAAGCAGGCTACGCAATACGGCGTTGACCAAGTTTGCCAACCCGCGATGTCCGTACCGCTTGGCAAGGTTGACGAACTCGAAGACCGTCGCATGTTCGTCGGCACGCGTGAAGACGAGCTCGTAGACGGCAAGCCGCAGTATCTCGCGGATGACCGGCGGCAGCTGCTTTGCCTCGGCGAGGAACGGCTCCAAATACCAGTCGAGGCAGCGGCGCATCTTAATGGCGCCGTAGGCGAGCTCCGCGGCGAAGGCGCGATCGCGTTCGCTGCAGCCCGAGCGCCGCGCACGAAAATCAAAGGCGGCCTGCGCGCCGCGTTCGATCGCCGGCGAGCCGGGCACGGGAAAAACGTCGCGCACAACCTGCAGCGCAAGCTCGCGCGCGTTCATCGCAACCCCGAGCGCAAGCGCCGGTACTCGTCGCCGCTCATCTTTCCGCGGTTCGGTGCGACGAGCTCGTCGATCGCTGCCGTGCCGTCGGGCGCGACGTGGGCACGAAGCACCTTGACCGTCTCACCTTCGATTTCCGCACGCGCAGCCGGCTGCGGCGAATACGCGCGCACGTGGTCGACGATCCGCTGCGCCGGCCAGGTCCAGTCTATAACGAGATCCGCTTTCAGAATCGGCCGCGTCGGAATCGCTTCGCCCGTCTGCGGTCGAGCGGTCAGCACGCCTTGCGCCGCGAGATCGATCGCGCGGCCGAG
>Ga0265313_10000415_pt1 | contig 45805 bp, 50 predicted proteins | sample 4123metaG_FD_203122 | JGI IMG/M metagenome (GOLD analysis project Ga0265313, IMG submission 203122) | Rhizosphere microbial communities from Carex aquatilis grown in University of Washington, Seatle, WA, United States - 4-1-23 metaG | ecosystem: Host-associated > Plants > Roots > Rhizosphere >... | reverse complement strand
CGGCGTTGCGGGTGGCATGACGGTCAGCGTCGTCACGAATTCATAGACTCGATCAACTATGTCGTGTATCCTGTTCCGAATCGCACAATTCACAGTGGTGGGCACTCTGGTGGATTTTCCGGCGTGCTCCGCTGTCATCAATTGGACCTCCGATTGTGGCCGACTTTCCGCAGTTTCGGTATGCCATGAGGGACGTAAGGCGTGTCGGCGAAGTCATCGCTGGCGACCTTGTTTGGACCGATGAATCTGCGCCAGTCATACGGGAGGCGTTTCACGTTGCGAGTAACTGGCGCGGTGCGCATGCCTACCCGATGCGCAGTATCCGTTGCCAATTGATGTACTACATGCGAGCGCTCGAAATCGACGGTGTTACCGCTGCGCGCCTCAAGCGGATGCAGTCAATTCGGCGCAAGCTGCGCCGCATCGGACTTCACCTCAATCAGTTGCAAGATTTGGGCGGTTGCCGCGCAATTCTTGCTCGCATATCGGACGTGAATGCCCTGGTCGGTGTTTTACGAGACCGCTCACGTCATGAACTACGGGATGAAGACGACTATATCCGCACCCCCAAAAAGGACGGTTATCGCAGCTATCATCTGATGTTCAATTTCTGCGGTCGCGGCCGTACCAAGGCTTTCGACGGCCGGCGTGTTGAGGTCCAGGTGCGTACTCGACTGCAACACTCATGGGCGACCGCCGTCGAGGCAATCGGTCTGCTCCGCGGTGAAGACCTGAAAGCGAATAAGGGCAACAAGGATTGGCTTCGCTTGTTCTTGTTGATGTCGGCTGAATTTGCTCTGGCCGAAGGATGCCCGGAGCCGCCCGATGTTCCGCCGCGCAATGAGCGCGTTGAGGAAATCAAGGCGTTGGACGAGAGCCTTGAGGCAACCGCGACTCTCGAAAATATGAGCTACGCGGTTCGGTGGACCGACTTGGCGGTCTCACCTCGACAAGCGCCGACCTATTATCTGATCAGCTACGACAATGCGACCCGCGAGGTTGAGGTACGCCCCTATTTTGCGCCGCGGAAAGCACAGCTTCAATACGAAAGCGCCGAAGCAATCGACAACAGAACCGGCGGCGACACCAAGAACATCGTGCTGGTAGAGGCCGATAAGTTGGAGGCGATGAAAGAGGCCTATCCAAATTATTTCGGCGATGTACAGCTATTTAAGACCCAACTGCGACGTATTACCCGAGGCGACGGCGCCAAAGAATTCGTTGTCCGCCCCCAAGAATCGGTCAGGCCTCGCCCGAGAGAAAGCGCCGATTTGATGTGGTTGAAACGACGAAAGCCCTGGAGAGATATAGAAGGGGCAATAAGGGACGATGCGCGGCGCCGCAGGTCGAAGCGGGCCAGTTCGTAAGGATGCACAGCGGGCGAGAGGATCACAATGAACACCACGCCGGAGTTTGAAGCGCACGTCCTCAGCTCGAAATTCTACTTTGAGACCGTCAGCGAGCGCGTGGGCGATAATGAGATTGATCAAGATTGGGTAGTTTATGAAGCCCACGCTTACGCTAAGGGGGAGCGAAAGCCGCTCTATGTCGGCAAGCGCGAAGCCGCACGACATGAAGCCGACCGGCTGAATAAGTTGGAAGCTGATCGGTATCGGCAACGGGGGCGATGACCTTGGCCGGAAGGAGGCCGTCCCCGCACATCCACCGCCAATTATTTTTTCCCTCGCTCCTCCCCGCCAGATTTCTCGTTATGGTTGGCGTTTCGTATGGTTCGTTGCGAATGTAACCATTTAATTGCCGGCCGGATGTCGGCCGAAATTACGCATATCACCGCGGCTTTCGTCCCTTCTCAGGTCGCGGTCTCGGTGCCGACGTATTCCCCTGCGTCGGCACCATCATTTCGGCTCCCGGCTTTTTCAGTCATTGGCCGGGGGCTATCGGGCAGCGCAGCACTGACGGCGGACGTAACCGCAGTGCTGCGCTCGCCTTCCCTTCTGCGACATTTTGGGGATTGCGTTCCGCTCGGAAGGTTGTTACGTCACCGTTAACGCTCGATAACGGAAACGTAACATGGTCTCCCATGGCGGATTTATCGCTTATTACCGGGTCTCGACTGCCCGCCAGGGCAAGTCTGGCCTCGGCATTGCGGCCCAGCGCAAGGCAGTCGCCGACTACCTCAACGGCGGCAATTGGCAGATCATCGCCGAATTCACCGAGGTTGAGTCCGGGCGACGCGGTGATCGGCCTGAACTGACCAAAGCATTGGCCGCTGCCCGGCTGCACCGCGTTCCCATTGTCGTCGCCAAAGTCGACCGGCTTACGCGGTCGGTATCGTTCCTGTCGCGGCTACTCGACGCTGGCGTCGACGTGCGTTTCGCCGATCTGCCGACCATCGAAGGTCCGACGGGCCGCTTCATGCTCCAGCAGATGGCCAGCGTAGCCGAGCTGGAGGCCGGATTGATCAGCAAGCGCACCAAGGACGCGCTGGCGGCTGCGAAGCGCCGTGGCGTTAAGCTGGGCGGCTATTGGAAGGGAGCACACTTTACCCGCGCGGCACTAAAAGCCCGCAAGGAAGCCGTAGAGCGCGCTGCGGCGTCGCGGGCGTCTGATCTCGCGCCGGTCATCGCAGAGCTACGGGCGGCCGGCGCTACGTCGCTGCGGGCAATTGCAGCGGGCTTGAACGATCGCAAGATTCCGACCGCGCGCGGCGGTGAATGGTCGGCGGTGCAGGTCATGCGCGTGCTGGAGCGACATCCGAGCACCGGGCCACGTTGAGCGCACCAGCGCCGGTCTGTGGGCGAGTGTGCCTTTGCTACGTGTCATCGCCCCAAAGGTCTTCCTCCTCCAGGCGTCCGCCCTGAGCGGCTATCTTATCGCGCGCTTGCTGCACGCGCCTGCCAGCCACTGTGGGGACCCATAGGCCGTCAGCTTCGCTGTCGGCCCAGCCAGCCTTATCAAGATCGTTCTTCGCCCAGCGCACGCGAACGTGCCAAGCGATCTCGCGCTTCTCGCCGTCCATCATCGCTGATCGATCAAACTGGCTGAGCCCGAACCAGTCGGCGAGAATTTGATAGGCCTGGTCCGTCTCGACGGGCTTCGTCGATGCGGTCAATAGCTTCAACAACCGATTGGCGACATCGCTTTGCGGTGGCAACGGCATAGCGTTCTCTTAGGCCGGAATGGTTAATCTGCGCCTATGTGTGTGCGAGTGCCTTAAATCGCCCCAGAAATTACGGTCGGACGGTGCGGCGCTCAATGCGGGCACAATCGGCGCAGAAATCCCGCTTCGCTCGATGTCAGTGCGTCGACGGGTGTAAGCCATGGTCGACACGGCGTAGCGCATCAGTGCCAACTAATATGCCGCCACCCGTTTCTCCGCGATGCCATGAAGGCGTTTGGCAACGCCCTCGCGAAGCTCTTTCATATTCTTAAAAAAGATAATGGGATAATCCTTCACATCAAAATGAATCTGCGTGCCTTCATGGGCAACGTAAATAGGAATTTTGCCCATACCGTGTGCGTATCCAGCCTCGAAAAAGACGTTCGGCTTCGCACTAGTCAAATCAACAATGACGAACTCGGCTTTACTGATGGACTCTAGCATACGGTCAGTAATCCGCTCATTGCGCTCGTCCTCGTCAATGCGTTCGGCTGTCACACCGCATTCCTTAGCCCCGGCCTTGATTGCTTCCAGTACGTCGACAAGCTTGTGATCGTCCTTATCCATGGGCATCGCAACGAACGCGTAGCCGCGCTGCGTTTCGGCCTCGATGCGCGTCTCATGCTTTGTCTCTACTTTTTTAGGGGGCGCACGCAATACGCCTATCGTCTTGTCGAGTATGTCCAGCAACTGCGGCACCATGCTTCTCAGATAGACCCTTTCAAACATGTAATCAAATGGATCAATGGTCATCACTGGGCCGCCGATCGCAGGTGGCGGAAATGCTCTCATTATTTGGTGTGTCCCTGCCTCTATCGACTCTTGGCGGGCTCGATGCACGTTTTGGTTAAGCCATGCCCGAACTTTCGGATCAGTGGTCCTTTGGTACAATTCGAGCGCGCGTTTAAACTCCTCGATCAAATGAATTCGGGCCTCGATGTCATCCGCCAAAGCGCACCTCCACGCGCCAGATCGCGCGCGATTAACTTAGTCACTATTCGGACACGTAACAACGGCGCCCTGGGCAATTGCGCGATTACTCCCCACCTTTTCATCCACGCCCACGAGCGCATCCCCACGCGGCAAATCTGCACGGGCGGTCGGCATTTCGTCGCCGCTCCTTTTCATTCAACGCGCCGTAGTAACGGACGGCGCAATAGCTGAGTGCGGGGACTCCTTTTCCTTGTCGCTCAGAGCTGGCGCGGGCGTGATGTCCCCGGCGGCCGGCACCCATTTTTCATGAAGGAAAATCATCATGTCTATCTCTGTTTTGTATTCAGCCACCGTCGCGAACGACGCAGGCGGTGGTGCCGGCGAGTCCGTGTCGGTCAGTGTCAACGTCCCGTTCACGCGCGGCACGACGCCCCCGGCGTTCGTGACTCCCGCGAGTGGACCGTTGGTCGCCGGCTACGCCGCAGTTCTGGTCAATCCGTCACAGCCCTGCATGTGGAACGTCACCGATCAATCGCCCCAAGGTTTTACCGTCACGCTGACGCCATCGAGCGGCGTCACGCTTGAGGCCGGCACATTCAGCGTGACCGTGCTCGGCTGAACGTCCATTTTCATTTGGAGAAGCGACAATGCAAATTTTCAAAAAGCCATCACCTGAGATGGTTCAACCGCTGCCAACGCGTTGCGCGATCCTGAGAAAGGCCGTGTACGACGCAATGGAGGCCAATGGAGTCACTGGTCTCAATGCTGCGGCTGTGCTTGACGACATCGCGAAGGGGGAGCGGATGCGTGTTGCTGCCACGGCGCCGTTGCCGAGCGCGGCGCCTCGCATCACCAGCGGCAACCTTGCGCCGAGTACGGTCGATCGACTGCGCGACCTGATCGCAGGCCGGTAAAATTCCGCGTCTTGCTTGCCGATGCGCTTCTCAACTGGTCCATTTGGACCAGTTGATTTCGTGCGGGCGCGCAGAAACGGTGTTCTTGCCGACGCCGATCTCCGCAGCGATGACGCGATCAGACTTGTTTGATCCTCGGCAAGCGGGTTGCGAAGCGGCGATCGAAGATCGCCCTGGCGGCGCGAGCCAAGGCAGCCGGTGAGACTGGCGGTCGCAATCATCCGAAAGTCAGCTTGCCGGACAATGTGTCCGACAAGCTGAAAAAGCCGAAGAAGCCCAAAGGCCAAAAGAAAGACACCCGCAAAGCCGTCGCCAAAGAACTCGCTCTACCCGAGCGAAAGTTGCGTGCGGCTCCGGCAGAAATGAAAACGGCCGGCGCTTTGGCCGGCCGCAGCATCGTTGCTTTACTCTCAGCGCGGCTACGCGGCCATCGCTTCTTCGGCGGCGTCTTGTTCGTTCAGTGCCGCGTTCAGTGCGGCGTCGGCCTCGATATGAAGCGCGTGAATCACGTCGGGTGCATTGCGCCCCATGTGGATCACTACGTCATCAAAGGCATCGAACATTTCGCGTGCCTCACGCACCCGCAGGCGGGCGCGTGCGAGGCGACGACGTTGCTTGGTCCTGTCGGCTGGTCGAACATCGCCGAACGGTTTGGCCGCGAGCGTGTTAGTGTTGCATTCGGTCATGATCAGCACCCTTCATGCTGGTTATCGACAAGTCGGTGCGTCGCTGTTTGCCCGGCGGCGCACCGGCGCCCATATTTCACATGCCAGCCTTTTTCGTCAAGCCTTTCTTCAAATAAGTATTTGAAAACAAAAGGGAAATAACCGCGGTTAAATGCGGGTACATGCAGTTAAATGCGGGTACGTGTCACCGCGCCGGCATCCGCCATTTCCAGGCACCGTACTTGTCGCCGACCTGCCGAATATGGGCGTAGCGTTTCAGACTCGACCAGCTTCGATGACCGGACACCGTTGCGACATGCGGAATCGTCCAGCCCATCTCGAACAACCGGCTGACGCCTTCATGGCGAAGGTCGTGAAAGTGCAAGTCCTCAATGCCGAGCACCTTGCAGGCGCGCGTGAAGGCGGCGCTGATAGCGTCCGTAGTGTACGGGAAGATACAGTCATCCGTCTTCGGCATCGCATCGATGTAGGCTGCGGCTTCTGGTGTCAGGTCGCACCAAATATCGTTGCCCGCCTTGTCGCCGGGGTGTTTCATATCGCGCACCAGGACGCGATTGGCCTCATAGTCGGCCCAGCGGATTCGCGTAATCTCCTCTTGGCGGCGCGTCGAGAAGATCGCGAACGGGATAATGCGCTGCATCGGAATTGAGCCGGGGCGGCGCGCTTGGATCGTGCCGAAATGGTCCATCAGCCGATTTAATTCATCGATGGTAGGGCGTCGATCGCGCTGCGCGGCTTTTGTTATCAGCCCCATGCGCTTGCAAACGACGAAGGCGTCCTTCATCGCCCGCTGATCGAGCGGATATTTCCAGGCCGGCCGTGCCACCGCGAAGACCGCGCCAAGGTGGCCAAGATAGTTCAGGACCGTCTGCGGTGCCACCGGTAGAGCGCGCGCAAAGCTGACGATGTCAGCGCTGCTGATCTCGCTGCACCGCATGGCCGCGATGTCGTGTGTCTTGATCGTGCGCAATACTTGCGCCTTCGTGCGGCCGATGTCGCGCTTGGACTCGTCGATATAGCGATCGATCACGTCGGCAAGGGTAGGATCGTCGGCGTGCAGCCGTTCAATAGCGCCGGGTTCGCGCAGCTCGGTCTCGCGCCGCGCAATCCAAGCGTTGGCCGCCTGCCTGCGGTCGAACGTCCTGGTCTCGGTGTGGATGACCGCGCCCTTTTGCTTGACCCTAATCTGGGCCATATAGCCGGTCGTGCCGTCATTGCGCTTGCGGGCTATGATCGTTCCCATGGTGCAGCATCCCGATTCTAGTGCAGCATTGCTGCACGCTACGGGACGAAATGACCGGAAACAAGCGGAAACAGCAGGAAATGGAAGGGCCGATGGATAGGGCACAAGTGACGCTATCGTCGCAAGAATCCAGCAGAATCAGCCCTTGGCGCTTCTGCGTCGCTCCGATGATGGAGTGGACCGACCGCCATTGCCGCTACTTCCATCGGCTGCTGACGCGGCGGGCGCGGCTTTATACCGAGATGCTGACGACCGGCGCGATTCTGTACGGCGATCGGTCGCGGTTGCTGCGCTACGACCCGGCCGAACATCCATTGGCGCTGCAGCTCGGTGGATCCGATCCGCGCGCGCTCGCAACCTGCGCCGCCATCGGCGCCGACGTCGGCTTCGACGAGATCAATCTGAATGTCGGATGTCCGTCCGACCGTGTGCAGGACGGCCGCTTCGGCGCTTGCCTTATGGTCGAGCCCGTTTTGGTTGGCGAATGCGTCGCGGCGATGAAGGCCGCGGTGGCGATTCCGGTCACGGTCAAGTGCCGCATCGGCGTCGATGACCAGGATCCGGAAGTGGCGCTGGAGACGCTGGCCAGCGCGGCTGAGCGGGCAGGGGCTGATGCGCTCATCGTGCATGCCCGCAAGGCCTGGCTCAAAGGGCTGTCACCGAAGGAGAACCGTGAAATCCCGCCGCTCGATTACGCGCGAGTCTATCGGCTCAAGGCGGCGCATCCGCGCCTGCCGGTCGTGATCAATGGCGGCGTCGCCGGCATCGAGAATGCGCTCGCTCACCTCGCGCACGTCGACGGCGTGATGCTCGGGCGTGCCGCCTACCAGGAACCATGGCGACTGCTCGCCGTCGATCCGCGGCTGTTTGGTGAAGAAGCCCGTTTCGTCTCCGCTCACCAGGCCATAGCCGCGCTCGCGCCCTACATCACACGCGAGCTCGCAGCGGGGACGCACCTGCATGCCATGACGCGGCACCTGCACGGCCTGTTCCGCGCCGTGCCCGGCGCACGCGCGTTCCGCCGCGCGCTCGCTACGGCCGGAGGGAATCCGCACGCCGGTGTCGAGGTGCTCACCGCGGCGCTGGCGCTGGTCCGCGAAAGCGCAATGGACACCATGGCCGAATTGGCGCACATCGCAGCGTGATCAACCGTCAGGTTCGGGCCTTGCTGTTGCACCCGCACGGCGGAGTGAGCTGTCAACATGCTGTTCGGTGTCGGGGTCCACGAACTTCTCTGGCTTGCCGTCGCCATTGTGATAGGCGGTCTGGTCACGGGTCTGCTCGCCGGGCTGTTCGGCATCGGTGGCGGCGCCGTGATCGTGCCGGTGCTCTACGAAGTGTTTCGTATACTCGGTGTGTCCGAGGACGTGCACATGCAGCTTTGCATCGGCACCTCGATCGCCATCATCGTGCCGACGGCGATCCGTTCCTATCTCACCCATCGCGCCAAAGGGCTGATCGTGCCGGGCGTCATCCGCCTGTGGACTATCCCGGCGGTGCTCGGCGTTGCCTGTGGCTCGGCCATCGCCGCCTTCGCACCGGAGGTGGTGTTCAAGATCGCTTTCGTGGTGATTGCGCTGTTCATCGCCGCCAAATTCATGTTCGCCGGCGATCGCTGGAATATCGGGACCGAGCTGCCGGGTCCGCTGCCGATGACCGGGTACGGTTTCGGCATTGGGCTCGCCGGCTCGCTGATGGGGATCAGCGGCGGCTCGCTGTCCAACATCGTACTGACGCTCTATGGCAAGTCGATCCACCAGGCGGTCGCGACTTCGGCCGGGCTCGGCGTGCCGATCACCATCGCCGGCACGATCGGCTATATCCTCGCCGGACTGCCGCATCAGGCGGAACTGCCGCCGCTTTCGCTCGGCTTCGTGTCGCTGATCGGCGTCGTGGTGATGGCGCCGGTTTCAAGCCTCGTCGCGCCTTATGGCGCGCGGCTGGCGCACCGGCTGTCGCGGCGAACGCTGGAGATTGCGTTTGCGCTGTTCATTCTTGCGGTGTCGCTGCGCTTTCTGATCAGCCTGCTTTAGCCGGCCGGGCTCTATGGATAACCGTGCAGCAGCAGGCGATCGCCGCGCACTTCCCAGCTCTGCAGCCGGTTCAAGAAGCTCATGCCGAGCAGGCTCGTTTTCAACTGTCCTGGCGGCGCGACCAATGCATCAACGGAATGCTCGACCAAGCTGCCGACCGCCACGCGTTCGAGCGTCACCGGCGCAGCGCGGGCGCGGCCGTTGGCGGTGTCGATATTGACCGAGTAGTCGAGTACCTCGATCGGCAGACCGGCGGCCTTGGCGTCCTCGCGGGTCAGCACGACCGAACTCGCGCCGGTATCGAGCATCATGGCGACGCGTGCGCCGTTGATCTGCGCATTGATGGCAAAGTCGCCGCCATTGGTGCGCGCCACCGCGACGGTGCGGCCTTGCGAGATGACGCGGCCGGGAATGAGATCGGCCAGCACCCGATCGGCGATCTGGTGCAGCTCGAACCGGTAGGAGTAGCCGACCACGAGCAGCATGCCGACGATGACCCACATCATCGCCATGGTCACCGCCTGGGCGAACCGCTCGCGGAACAGCGTCAGCACCGTCCCGGCGACGAAGACCAGGATGCCGATCTTATAGGCCAGCGAAGAGAAATCCTCGGGCGAAAGCCGCCCAGGCGCTATCGTTCCCTGGTTCGCGATGACGATCAGGATCGCGATGAACAGGCCAAGCAGCAGAAGCAGCAACAGGCGCTGACGCACGTTCGATTCATCCCCTGGCGCCGCCTCCGGCGCGACCGTCCCGTCGCCGCTCCCCGATTCCGGCGTGAATCATAGAGCCGTAGCGGCGCGGCCGAAGCAATAGCCTTCCGTCCATGATGACGCTAGCCGCCTGCGCCGGCTGCCGACCGCCGGGGGCGGCCGAGGCCGTCATCGGATGAGGACATTTCGGGAGACCGCGGCTGCAAGGGCGGAGCGCTTTGCGCGATCGGCGCGAGCGCGGACATTACGCGCTCGGGCGGGAAGGTGACGATCACCTCGGTGCCGATGCGCAGCTTGGACTTGAGTGCGAACGTGCCGCCGTGAAGGTCGATCAGGTTCTTGGCGATCGGCAGGCCCAGACCTGCGCCTTGTTCGGCCGATTTGATCGAGTTCGAGCCTTGGCCGAACGAGGCCAGCACGATCGGGATTTCATCTTCGGGGATGCCGGGACCCGTGTCCTTGACGCTCATGTACTGACCGCCGGAGGCGGTCCAACCCACTTTGAGCCAGATTTCGCCGCCTTGCGGCGTGAACTTGATCGCGTTGGAGAGGAGGTTGAGGCAAATCTGGCGTGCCGCGCGCTCGTCGGCCCAAAGTCGCGGCATGTCGGGCTCGAACATCTCGTGAAGGGTGATGCCGCGGTTGCCGGCACGCAGCTTCAAAAGATGGTGGCAATCCTCGACCACGCGCGCGAGCGAGACCGCCTCCTCGTTGAGCTCGTAGCGTCCGGCCTCGATGCGCGACAAATCGAGGATTTCGTTGATGAGGTTGAGGAGATGCACGCCGGAACTATGGATGTCGCCAGCATAATCCTTGTAGACCGGCACTGCGTGCTGTCCGAAAATCTCGGCCTTCATCACCTCGGAGAAGCCGAGAATGGCGTTGAGCGGCGTGCGTAACTCGTGGCTCATCTGCGCCAGGAAACGCGATTTTGCGATATTGGCGGCCTCGGCTCGCCGACGCGCCTCGTCGGAAATGGATTTCGACTGTTCGAGTTCGCCGATCAGCAACTCCTTCTCGGCCCGCATTTCGAGTGTCGTCAGCGTCGTCGAATACAGCCGATAGGCGAGCAGCGAGAAATAGCCCTCGGCGGCAAGCGCCATGGCGGCAAGAATATAGTTGTGCAGCGTTCCTTTGAGCAGGAAATCGACGGCGATCGCGATGGTGACCGGCAGCGTCAGCGCGAGCACCGCAATCGGCAAGCTCGAAGCCAGCATGCTGGAGATCGCGACGACAAGCAGCATGACGAACAGCATGAACATGCCGGCCTGCTCGTCCATGCCGATCGGATCAATGAGGATGAAGGTCCAGGCCACGCCGAAGAACAGGTCGAGCAACAGGAAGCGCATCCGCCAGGCGCGCAAATTGACCGTGCCAGGTGTTTCGGCGAGGAACTGCCGACAGGCGTGAACGATAATGAGATGGATGGCGAGTGCGCCGCCGGTCCACACGCCGGAGGTCAGTGCCCCGGTCCACAAGATCGAGAACAGGCCGATGCTGACGATCAGCAGCAGCATCACGGGCGACGCCGATACCCGGTTCTGCGTAAATTGGCGCAACAATTCGTAGTCGAATACCGGCCGCGTGCCGCTGGTCGACGTCAGCCGGTCGCGCGCCTCGCGCACGTGCTGGAACGCGAGCCGCCGTTGCGCCGGCGAAGGGGCGGTGGATGCGGCCGGGAGAGCGGCATCGCGCGATTCGCTGGTCGTGGATGGCATTGCGGTCCGGGTTCTGAAAATTCGCGACAAAAGTCGCGCAAATTCCTTAAGACCAGGCTTAACGGCACACACGGTTTTCGAGGTATCAATCATTTATTCACCATGCCCCGCCTCCCGCCCGGGCGGGTGCTGCCCGCTGGCCGATCGCCCCTGGGCCGGATAAGTTTTGCGGCCTCAATGCGATAAACGGGGGAAGTGCGATGAAGCTTTATGACGGCGGCCGGGCTCCGAACCCTCGGCGCGTGCGGATTTTTCTCGCCGAAAAAGGCATCACGGTTCCGACCGAGCAGGTCGACCTGGGCAAATTGGAACAGCGCTCGGCGGCCTATACCGCGGTCAATCCGATGCAGCGGGTGCCGGCGCTGGTACTTGACGATGGCACGGTGATCGCCGAATCGATCGCCATTTGCCGCTATTTCGAGGTGCTGCATCCCGATCCGCCGCTGTTTGGCCGCGGCGCGTTGGAGAGCGCGCTGGTCGAAATGTGGAACAGACGTGCGGAGCTGCATCTCTTGTTTCCCGTGGCGAGCGTGTTCCAGCACCTGCATCCGGCGATGAAGCGGATGGTCAATCCACAGGTCGCGGCGTGGGGCGAGGCCAATAAGCCGCGCGTGTTGGAATTCTTGCGCTTCCTCGACGACGAACTGAAAAACCGGCCTTATGTGGCCGGGAAGATCTACAGCGTTGCCGACATCACAGCGCAGATCGCGGTCGACTTCATGCGCGTTTCCAAACTCGCGGTTCCCGACGAGCTTGTTCACGTCAGGCGCTGGCACGAGGCGGTCTCTGCGCGACCGAGCGCGTCGGCGTAATGTGGTCATAAAGAGGAACTTCCTGGCGTGCGCCGGATTGTCGAAGCGGGCGACGACAAGGAGGAACCATGGACAAGAGGATCGCCGGTCTACTTGGCGCTGCTGCCGCGCTGACGACCGTAACCGCCGCCAATGCAGCAGTTCAGACCGAAGGCAACGCGCCTGCGGCAAGTTATCGCGACCTTCTCGACCCGGTTCCGAATGCAGTCGTGGCGCTGAAAGCGGACGACGCCCGCTTGGCCCAGACTCCTGCAGACAGCGTCAAGGACGATGGTCTCCAGGTGGCGCAGTATTACCACCATCACCACCACCATCATCACCACCACCACGTGGTGCCGCGTCCGCTACGCCGCCTGCTGCGTGGGCATCATCATCACCACCACCACCATCATCACCACCATCATTGAGCGTCATGGTGCTGGTTCGGGAATAGAGGCGGGGAGCGGCGATGGTCCGGTCCCCGCCTTCGCTTAGGTCTCCCGCTCGCGGGCCTTCGCGGCGCGCAGCAGATGGCGATAGGTGCCGTCGAACACCGTATCGGTATCCGACGTCCACGTTGAATCCTCGGCGAGCGTTGGCCGGCTGGCATGGATGCGCCGGCCGCGCATTTCGCGTTCGGCCGCTTCTTCTTCGTTCATCGGCGCCAACACGAAATCGGCCGTGACCGGCAGCACGAGGAGTTGCAGCATCGGCTCACCGGGACGGAAGATGTGTGTCTGCCCCGCCATCGGCGCCTTGAACACCACGAAGGAGATCATCGGCCACCACTCGGTGCGCAGCAGTGCGGGCACCGCAATGGGGACGGTGCCGGTGGTATCCGTATAGAAACGCGGGTGCGGCTCGGTACGCACCGCCCATTCCTTGCCGACTTTCAGATCGAGCAGCAGCTGGTAGGTGTAATACTCGTTGCCGAACCCGCGGAATGGGGGCCATTGCAGGTCGCTCTCGGGCTCAGAGCCGAAATCGCCGTCGAAAATCCATTGGCCGTCCTTTTTCGAGACGCGCAGCTCGTTCTGGTACGGATAGAAAATCTCGATGCCGTATTGCGCGCCTTCGGTGAATGGTGCGCAGTGCCAGGCATATTCGTGAGACCCGTCGGCGCGGGGCTTGGGCTGACCCGCCCAACCGGGCATTTCGAGCTTGGTGCGGCGCGGCGCCAAGGCCGGATTGACCAATCTGTATTTGACGTCGTGCATGTCGCTCGTCTCAATGTCTCAATATTTTTCCGGTTATTCGGCTGACCTGCAATTTTACAACGCCCCGAAGGTTCCATCGTTGCGCGTCACCATAAATCTCGTCTCGCCATAAACAAGACATAACTTCTGCATAAACGGCGGCCCGTGCCAAACGCGGCGATCTCGGTCATCGATTGAGCCGGGCATATCTTTATGCGGCATCGGGGGGAGCAATCCGATCCACCTTGGGAGAATTCATATGGATAAGAAAATAGCCGGTTTACTGGGGGCGGTGGCCGCCCTCGCGACGGTGAGCGCGGCTCACGCGAGTACACAGCCTCAGTCCAACCAGTCGAGCCCCGCGGTGAGCTATCGGGATTTGCTTGAGCCGGTTTCAAACGCGGTTGCGCTGCTAAAGGCCGATGATGCCGCGCGCGCGCAGCAACCGGCTACCGTCCAGCTTGCCCAGTATCACCACCACCATCATCACCACCACCACCATCACCACGGCTTTTTCGGCGGCCTCCTGCCAATTCCGGTGCCGGGCTATGGGCCGCCGTGCCATTGGGCTTGGGGCCGCCCTTACTGGAACGGGTACCGGTGGATCCGTCCGCGCGTCCGCGTGTGCGATTAGTCTCTACGAGAAATTTTGCCACATATCTTTTGCCACATGGCGGAGTGCTCCGGCAGAAAACGCCGGAGCACTTTTCGCCTTATCTCGGATTGAAGCGCCTGCTGGCGCGGCGTGCGCCGGACGGATTAGCGGATGAACGTGCCGGCGCGCAGCTCGTCGAACGCTTGCTGCAGTTCTGCCTTGTTGTTCATCACAATCGGCCCGTACCAGGCGACCGGCTCCTTGATCGGCTTGCCGGAAACCAGAAGGAAGCGGATGCCCTGGTCGCCGGCCTGAACGGTGATCTCGTCGCCGGAGTCGAACAGCACCAGCGAACGATTTCCCGTCTGCTCGCGTACCAGCGTTTCGCCGGCGCCATCGGTTTTTTCCGTCAGCACGCCGAACGGCTTTGAGGCGGCGCGAAAATCGCCGGAGCCTTCGAACACGTAGGCGAAAGCATGGCGTTCCAGCTCGACCCGAAGTGTTTTGCGCTTGCCCGCCGGGACAGTGACATCGAGATAGCGCGGGTCCGCAGCTACGCCCTCGATCGGTCCGCGTCGGCCGTGAAAGTCGCCGCACACGACCCGCACGCGCGTGCCGTCGTCGTCGACCAGTTCGGGAATGTCGGCGCCTTTGACGTCCTGGTAACGCGGCGCGGTCATCTTCAGCGACGACGGTAGATTGGCCCAGAGCTGAAAGCCGTGCATGCGGCCGGCCTCATCGCCCTGCGGCATCTCTTGATGCAGGATGCCGCGGCCCGCCGTCATCCATTGTACGTCGCCAGCCTGCAGGTTGCCGCGGTTGCCGAGGCTATCGCCGTGCTCGACGCTGCCAGCCAGCACGTAGGTGATGGTCTCGATGCCGCGATGCGGATGCCAGGGAAAGCCGGCCCGATAGTCATCGGGACGATCGTTGCGGAAATCGTCGAGCAGCAGAAACGGATCGAACTCGCCGGTTTCGCCGAAGCCGAAGGCGCGGCGCAATTTGACGCCGGCGCCCTCGGTCGTGGGTTGTGACGTGATGATGCGTTTGACGGGTCTGATGGACATGGCGGTTTGACCTTGGCTTGCGGTTGTATTGAAGAAATGGCGCAGCGCTCAGCCTCAACAAGAAGGCACACCATTGATACCGCGGCTGCAGCAAATGCTGCGCGCTTTCGCCTATTGGCAAAAAGCTCCGGTTCTGGCTCAGATGGCCGCCGAAATGCCGGGCATCAGCCGGCGAGAGGAAGAAACGGCGCTGCCGGGAGGACCGACCCATGAGGTGCATTCGCGTTCGCGACGCTGCCATTGCGGCGGCGATTTTTGTTGTAACGGCGGCCACGGTCCACGCGCAGGCGTGGCCGACACGGCCGATCCGGCTGATCAGCCCGTTCCCGGCGGGCAGCGCCTCCGATACCACCGCGCGCGTCGTGGTCGACCAGATTTCGCAGATCCTCGGGCAATCGGTGATCGTCGAGCCGCAAGCAGGCGCCGGCGGCATTATCGGCTTCCAGATGGTCGCCAAGGCCAATCCCGACGGCTACACGCTGGTTACCAGTTCGTCGTCGATGGCCAACGGCAAGGTGCTGCACTCGAAGCTGCCCTACGACGTGCTGCGCGATTTCACTCCGGTGGCGATGTTCGGTGAGCAGCCGAACGTGCTGGTTGCCTCGAAGCAGAGCGGCTTCAAGACGGTCGGCGATCTGATCGCGGCCGCCAAGGCGAAGCCCGGCACTTTGACTTTCGCCTCGGCCGGTGTCGGCTCGACGTCGCACATGGCCGGCGAGCGCTTTCGTCTCGCCACCAAGATCGACGTCCGCCATATCCCGTTCCGCGAGAATGGGCTGACCGAAGTCATGGCCGGCCGTATCGATTATTATTTCATTCCACTCGCGGCGGCCGCCTCGGTGCTGCACAGTGGCAAGCTCACTGCGCTCGCGGTGAGCACGCCGAAACGCTCAGCGCTGTTGCCGGACGTGCCGACGGTGGCGGAGGCCGGCTATCCGGCCGCCGAGTCAACCTTCTGGGTCGGCCTTTCGGCGCCGGCCAAAACGCCGGCGAGCGTCGTCGATAAGATTCATGACGCGACCGAGAAGGCGCTGCAGGTGGCCTCGGTGAAGGAGCACTTGGCGAAGCTCGGCGTCGAACCGGTGCTGATGAGCGTCGCGCAGTTCACCAAGTTCTTCAACGACGACTACGCCGCGACCATGCAGCTCGCCAAGGACGCCCACGTCCAGCCGGCCGATTGATCCAATCACTTGCCTTTCGCGAGCGGTTTGGTCAATTCGCGCACGCGTTTGATGAACACCTGCGCGGCAGGACTGAGCGAGCGGTTCTTGAGCGTGACAATGCCGACCGGCTCGCGAGCAACATTCGGCTTCACCGGTAACGCGACCAATTCCCGGTGTGGGCGTGGGAGCACAATCGGAAAGCCGACGGCGTCAGCCGTCGGCTCGACATCGCGCTGGCTGCGATCGAGGCGGCGCACGCCTACCGCGTGCTCCAGGCGGCGGCCGATCTGCCGCAGATCGCGCTTGGTGGATGGCATAGACGTAGGGCTACTACGCTATCGCAAAATAGAGCTGTTCAACTATTCTGCCGCGGTGCACTTTGGCAATCGGTGAACGATGAGCCCGAATGAATGGCCCGCACGAACACACCGAAAAGGAAGCAGCCCATGCTCACGAAACGTGCATTCCTCTCCACGGTGGCAACAGCCGGCGCCGCAACGGGCTTCGCCCTATCAGTTGGCTCGCGGGCGCTTGCGGACGAGTATCCCTCGCGCGCGATTCATTTCATCCTGCCGTTCCCTGCGGGGCCGACGGATCTGGTGACCCGGCTCTATGCGCAACGCATATCGCAGGATTGGCATGAGCCTGCGGTCGTTGACGCGCGCCCGGGCGCAACTGGATCGATCGGCGCTCAAGCTGTGGCTCAGGCGAAACCGGACGGCTACACGCTGCTGTTCACCGTCGATCTGCCGATCACCATGGCTCCCAACCTGCTCAAGGTGCCTTACGATCCGCAGCGCGATCTGATTCCGATCGCTGCGGTTATGGAAGCCAACAATGTGCTGGTGACCAACGCCGCGACCGGCATCAAGACTTTGGCTGAATTGATCGCGGCCGCCAAAGCCAAGCCGGGAGCGTTGACCTTCGCTTCGGCGGGGATCGGATCACCGGCCCACTTCTGCAGCGAGATGATCAATCACCAAGCCGGCATTACGATGACGCATGTGCCTTACAAGGCAGCCGCCGCTGCCATGAATGCCGTTTTGGCCGGGACCGTGACCGCGTTCTGCGGTCCGATCGCGCAGGCGCTGCCGTTCCTCAAGTCCGGCCAAGTGTACGCCCTCGGGGTCTCCGGTTCGAAGCCGTCGCCGCAATTGCCGGGAGTGCCGCCGCTCTCGGCGGCTTATCCCGGCCTCGTCATAACCAACTGGTTCGGCGTTTTGGCGCCAGCCCATACGCCTGACGCCATCCGCGACAAGCTCGCGATCGAGCTGAAGAAGATTTATGACGACCCCGAAGTGAAGCAAAAACTGCTGTCGGTCGGGCTCGAGCCGAACTGGATTCCCGGTTCCGAGCTGTCGCAAAAGATCGCAGCCGATCTCAAAAAATGGCACGACCTCATGGCATTGGCCGGCATCCATGCGGGCTGAGCCGATTTCCGGATAAAAAATGTCCCAGCCCAATTTCCTGCTCTTCATCACCGACCAGCACCGGGTGGACTATCTGTCCTGCTATGGCCATCAGCTGCTGAAAACGCCGCACATCGATTCGATCGCGGCGCGCGGCACGCGGTTCGATAATTTCTACGTCGCGACGCCGGTGTGCATGCCGAACCGCGCGACCTTAATGACCGGGCGGATGCCGTCGGTCCATGGCGGGCGTGGCAACGGCCTGCCGCTGCCGCTTTCCTCCAACACCTTCGTCGACACGCTGCGTGCCGGCGGCTATGCGACCGCGCTGGTCGGCAAGAGTCATTTGCAGAATTTCACCGGCTTTCCGCCAATTCAGAAGCGTGCGCCGGCGCGTGACGGCGACCGCGTGCTCGACGTCGAATTTGCCGAAGCCAAAAAGCCGAATGCCGGTGACGGACCTTACGATCAGGAATTCCCCGCGCGCTGGTCGTCAGGCCGCGACTTCGCGATGCGGCTGCCATTCTACGGCTTCGACCATGTCGATCTGTGCACCGGTCACGGCGATCAGGTCGGCGGCCATTATTACGTCTGGCTGAAATCGCGGCGGCCCGATGCCGACGCACTGCGCGACGCAAAGAACCAACTCGCGCACGACTACGTCTGCCCGCAAGCGATCCGCACGCCGATTCCGGAAGAGCTTTATCCGACGAGCTATATCGCCGACAAAGCCTGCGAGTGGCTTGACGGCTACACGCAGGGCAAACGCAACGATCCATTCTTTCTGATGGTGTCGTTTCCCGATCCGCACCATCCGTTCACGCCGCCCGGTCGCTACTGGTCGATGTACCGGCCAGGCGACATGGCGCTGCCGAAGAGCTTCGAGCACGGCAATCGGCCGCTGGCGCGCTCGGTCGCCTGGGCGCTGGCGCAGCGCGAGGCAGGCAAGGCCGATACGGCAGGGCAGGCGCCGTTCGCGGTCAACGAACGCGAGTCGCGCGAGGCCATGGCGCTGTCCTGCGGCATGATCGCCATGATCGACGACGCCATCGGCCGTGTGCTGGCTGCGCTCGCCGCATCGGGCGCGGCGGACGATACGGTCGTGATCTTCACCACCGATCACGGCGACTACCTGGGCGATCACAGGCTGCTGTTGAAAGGCCCGGCCCACTACGAAGGCATCACCCACGTGCCGTTCATCTGGGCCGAGCCCGGCGCGCGGCCGGCGCGGCGCAGCGCCGTCATGGGCGGCACGCTCGACATCGCGCCAACCATTCTCGATCGCGCCCGCATCCAGCCCTACAACGGCATTCAGGGCCTGAGCCTGCTGCCGGCGATCGGCGGCGAAACCCTCGCGCGTGACTCCATGGTGATCGAAGACGACCAGCAGCGCGCCATCATGGGCTTTACCGCGCCGCCGCGGCTGCGCTCGCTGATCACACAGCGCTATCGCCTGACCATTGCGGCGGGTGATGCTTATGGCGAGCTTTACGACCGGCAAAACGATCCGGACGAAATGGACAACCTGTTTGACGATCCGGCGCACCGGTCGCTGCGCGGCGAACTGTTCGAGCGGCTCGCCTATCGCGAGATGGAGCTTGCGGACCGCTCGCCGCTGCCGAGCGGAAGGGCGTGAGGAGCGTCATTCGGGGCGGAGTACCGTTGTGACTGTCATCATCCGCGTAAGCCGATGATCCAGTAATCACTGGGTCCAAGGCGATTACACCGCCTTGAAGTTCTCCTTTACTGGATGCTCCGCCTTCGCGGAGCATGACACGCCGAAGGCGTTGCTGAAGAGCCTACCGCTGCAACAGCGCGATCAGGCTTGATGTGTCCCAACGCTTGCCGCCCATCTTCTGCACTTCCGAATAGAACTGATCGACCAGCGCCGATACCGGCAGATGCGCGCCGTTCCTTCGCGCCTCATCAAGGCAGATGCTCAGATCCTTGCGCATCCAGTCGACCGCAAAGCCGAAATCGAATTTTCCCGCCGCCATGGTCTTGTAGCGGTTCTCCATCTGCCAGGACTGCGCCGCGCCCTTGGAAATGGTCGCGATCAGCTTCTCGATGTCGAGGTTGGCCTTTTGCGCGAAATGCAATCCTTCGGCGAGACCCTGCACGATGCCGGCGATGCAGATCTGGTTGACCATCTTGGCAAGCTGGCCGGAGCCCGGGCTGCCGAGGAGATTGCAGGCGCGCGCGTAGGCCGCGATCACCTTTTCGGCCTTGGCGAACGGCGCCTCGTCGCCGCCGCACATCACGGTGAGCACGCCGTTCTCGGCGCCGGCCTGGCCGCCCGACACCGGCGCGTCGACAAAATCGAAGCCGCGCTTTTTGGCTTCGGCGTGCAGCTCGCGCGCGATTGCGGCCGAGGCGGTGGTGTGATCGACGACGATCGAGCCCTTGCCGGCGCCGGCATAAATGCCGTTCTCGCCGAGCATGACTTCGCGCAGGTCATTGTCATTGCCGACGCAGGCCATGACGAAGTCCTGGCCGGTCGCGGCGGCCTTCGGCGTCGGCGCGCTCTTGCCGCCGTATTGGGCGACCCATTTGTCGGCCTTGGCGCCGGTGCGGTTGTAGACCGTGACGTCGTGGCCGCCCTTGTTTTTCAGATGTCCGGCCATCGGGTAACCCATCACGCCCAAGCCGACAAACGCCACCTTCGCCATGGTTTCCTCCCAAATTCGATTGCTGCTTCTGATCCGTCACCCTGAGGTGCGAGCGCAGCGAGCCTCGAAGGGCGACGGCCTCAGCGTCGTAGCGGGCATCCTTGGAGGCGCGCCTTTGGCGCGCACCTCAGGATGACGGAGTGAGTGGTCATGGCCCGGGCAGCGCCAGCGCGTCAACTGCGGCTATTGCGACAGACGCACGCGCCGTATCCGGCGCACCTGCCAGCCTGACGGGACCACGATTTCGGTGTCGTCCGGGACCGAAATGCCAAACTCGGCGGCGGGCCCCAAGACCATCTGCCGGCGCCAGATATTGGCTGTCGGACACTGCGCGCGAACCGGTTCGAGCGCGGCTTTCCAGTCGATGCCGCGCGGGCGCGTCAGCCAATAAACGCTGGACTGCGCCGGTGGCCGGGTTTCGCCGCCGGCATGGGCATAAATGCCACCGTGGCCTTGCTCCATCTGTGCGGCAACGGTGTCGTGCGGCGCCTGCACCGCGCCCGCCACCGCGAACGCGTTGAGCGGATCCATGGCCCAGGAACCTTCCAGCACGCACCAGTCTTCGTAGCCTTCGTGATCGCCGAGCCACGGCACCGCTTCGATCCGGAACGACACGGCGGCGATGAAGCCTGGCGGCTTCGCAGCCGCGAGCGCGGCCTGGAAGCGCAGCATCGCCGCCTCGTAGCGTGCGCGGTCGACGTGGGAGAACGGCCGGTGCCAGAATATGTAAGCCAGCATTGTTGCAATCCCGGTTGAATGGCCGACTATAGGTCAAATCCGGTCCCCATAGTTCGATCTCGGCCGAACCGCGCGGCGCGATCACGTTGACCGTCACGGCAGCGGGCTTATGTAGGTCGTCATGGCAGTCTCTCAGGACGATGTCCGCTCGGCGCTTAGCAAGGTTTCGGGTCCCGACGGCAAGCCGCTTCCGGAAAGCGGCACGCTGTCCGACATCGTCGTCACCGACGGCAAGGTGTTTTTCTCCATCACCGTCGACGCGGCCGCGGTGCCGCAATGGGAGCCGATACGCGGGCGCGCCGAGCAGACCGTACGGGCGATCCCCGGCGTCACCTCCGCGCTCGTCGCATTGACCGGCGAACGCGCACCGGGAGCAGGGAGCGCCACCGCGCCACGCCGTCCGCAAGCCCAAACCCAAGGGCAAGCCGCGCCAGCGCGCCCGCGGCCCGGCGGCCGCGCCCCGCAGGCGCCGGCCGGCATTCCCGGCGTCGGCGCCATCATTGCGGTCGCCTCCGGCAAGGGCGGCGTCGGCAAATCGACCACTGCGGTCAATCTCGCGCTCGGCCTGCGCGATCTGGGACTCAAAGTTGGCATTCTCGATGCCGATATTTACGGTCCGTCGCTGCCCAAGCTGCTCGCCATTCGCGAGCGTCCGCAGACCATCGGCGGCACCCGGCTCAAACCGATCGAGCGCCACGGCATGCCGGTGATGTCGATCGGCTTCCTCATCGAGGAAGAGACGCCGATGATCTGGCGCGGCCCGATGGTGATGTCGGCGCTCACCCAGATGCTGCGCGAAGTGGAGTGGGGCCGCCTCGACGTGATGGTGGTGGACATGCCGCCGGGCACCGGCGATGCGCAGCTCACCATGGCGCAGCAGGTGCCATTGAAGGGCGCGGTCATCGTCTCGACGCCGCAGGATCTCGCTTTGATCGACGCGCGGCGCGGCATCGCCATGTTCCGCCGGGTCAACGTGCCGGTGCTCGGCATCGTCGAGAACATGAGCTATTTCCTCTGCCCGCATTGCGGCGGACGCTCGGATATTTTCGGCCATGGCGGCGCGCGCGCGGAGGCCGAGCGGCTCGGCGTGCCGTTTCTCGGCGAGGTGCCGCTCGATATGGAAATTCGTGAAAAGTCGGATTCAGGCCTGCCGGTGGTTGCCGCCAATCCCGACGGCCCGCACGCGCAAACCTATCGCGACATCGCCGCGCGGGTGCGTGACGGCATCGCCGGCGCAAGCCGCGCTGCGCCCAAAATCGTCATCGAGGGGTAAGGGCGGAGCGGCCTTTTGGCGCCGGCCCCGGCTTCCTATTTTCAGGCTCATGCAACGGGGGGCCGATCCCATGCGTAAACTGACTTTGCTGTTCGCCGCGATAGCGTTGCAGGCACCGCTGTGGCTTGGGGCGGCGCCGTCTGCGCAGGCGCGCACGCCATTCGACGGGCAGTGGAGCGTGTCGATCGTTACCGATGCCGGCGACACCTGCGACCGCGCTTACCGCTATGCACTGCGTATCACCGACGGACGCATCACTTATGATGACCCGGCCTTCGACGTGTCCGGCCGCGTCGCCCCTAACGGCGCGGTGCGGGTTGTGGTGCGCTCCGGCCAACGGGAGGCCGTCGGCACCGGCCGGCTGTCGGGGGACAGCGGCGAAGGTCTGTGGAGCGGCCGGTCAACGTCCGCGCGCTGCTCGGGTCATTGGGAAGCCGAACGCCGCGATTAGGCGACGAGGCGATCTCGCTTAGGGGCGCCACAAGCGGAGTACGGCTACGCGACGCCGCAGCGTTTCGTGCACTCGATTCAGGCCACGTCGGCGTGCTCACCCGGCTCGATCGCGGCCGTAAAGGTGATGCCGCAGGCCTTGCACTCATAGGTGCGCAGTTCCGGCAGCGCGGCAAAGCGCGGAACGGCGCGCTTGAAGATCATCGGTTGCCGGCAGCTTGGGCACGGCGGCGTGCCAGGGGCGTCCATAGCATTAAGATCGCTTTCCATGCGCTCTGTTTCGCGCCGAAGCGCTGGTCGCGCATTGATCTGCATCAGCCTGCGGGCGTTTTTTTTGGCGGTCCGGCCAACGGTTAACGGCGCAAAGTTGCCTCTTCAGATCAAGCCACCGCGCCACTCGGGTCACGTCGCAGGACCTTGCCGGGCAGCGCGCCTGTATGACGCGCGTTCTCGACCACGAGCGTCCCGCTGACCAGAACGCTCGTGCGTTCCCCGCTTGGGAACTGGTGCGGCTGCGCATAGGTGGCGCGGTCGGCAAAATCGTCCGGATCGAACATGACGATGTCGGCACGATAGCCTTCGCGCAAAAGCCCGCGGTCCTTGAACTTGAGCGCGCGTGCGGTTGCGCCGGTCATCTTGTGAATGGCGCGCTCAAGCGGCAGCGCCCGCTGCTCGCGCACGTAACGCGACAGGATGCGGGGGAACGTGCCGTAGAAGCGCGGATGCGGCAGCCCTTGGCCGACGGTGCCGTAAGGGGCGACGCAATTGCCGTCGGAGCCGACCAGTGCATGTTGCGAGGCGACCAGCGTGCGGATGTCGTCCTCGGAAATCGAGGTCACCAGCACGCGTGTCGCGCCGCGGTCTTCGATCAGATAATCGGCGAGCGCATCGACCGGATCGGTGCCGCGCTCGGCCGCCAGCCCGGCAATTGTCTTGCCGGCGTGTTGCGGCAGGTGAGGGGAGATCGAGATCGTCACGCACGCCCAGGATGGAATGCGGCCCCAATTGTTGAGCCCGTCGCGGGCGATGTCGGCGCGAATGGTGTCGCGCGCTTTGCGGTCGTTAAGCCTGGTCAGCATCGCCTCGACGCCGCCGGCCTGCACCCATGGCGGCAACAGGTTCTTCAGCGGATTTGAGCCGGCATCGTAGGGATAAGCATCGCAGTCGACGTCGAGGCCGCGCGCCTTCGCTTGCTCGATCATGCCGAGCGCGACCGCCGCCTTGCCCCAGTTGTCGGTTCCGGAACATTTGAAATGCACAATCTCGACATGCACGCCGCAGGCCGCGGCGATCGCGATGGCTTCTTCGACCGCCTCGATCACTTTGTTCGACTCATCGCGCAAGTGGGTGAAATATCCGGCGTTGTGGCGATTGAGAACGTGGCCGAACGCGATTATCTCGGCGGCCGCCGCGTATGAACCTGGCGGCGTGAACAAGCCCGACGACATTCCGAGCGCACCGGCCGCAAGCGCGTCTTCCAGGAGCGCGATCATTGCATCGAGTTCGGCCGCGGTCGGCGCGCGCTCCGCCATGCCCATCACCATCAGCCGCAGCGTGTTGTGGCCGACCAGCATGCCGGCATTGACGGCGGTCGGCGGAAAGCTGTCGAGGTAATCGGGGAAACTCGTTTCGCGAAACGGCAGCCACGGCGCGCTCGGGCTCAGATAATCTTTCAGCAGGTCGACTTTGCCGGAGAGCGCCGGCGCGACCGAGAAGCCGCAATGGCCGACAATCTCGGTGGTGACGCCCTGGCGCACCTTGCTCTCGGCCTTGGGATTGATCGGCAGCGTGAAATCGGAATGCGTCTTGATGTCGATGAAGCCCGGCGCCACGGCGAGCCCATCCGCGTCGATCACGCGTTGCGCGGGGCCGGCGGCGCGGCCGATCGCGGCGATCCGGCCGCCCGCAATCGCGATATCGCCCGCCACGCCGGGATTGCCGGCGCCGTCGTACAGGATGCCGCCGCGGATCAGGACGTCGTGCATGGTGCGCAACAGTAGCACGGCGGAAACAACTGCATTCATGCAGATTGCCCAAATTGCCGCATATGCAACTAAAAGCTAAAAGCTAAAGGGTTCGGAAGCTCGCGCAGCCGACGAAGCTCAATAGAGTACCGCGCAGCGGCATAGGGGACGGCATGTGGTTCGTCGATTTTCCGACGCTGGTTCTGCTCATCCTGGCGGGGCTCAATGTCGGGATGCTGGCGGTGTCGGGCTATAACGCCGCCGATGCAATTTTCGGCCACTACAGTCACATAGCTTACGCGCTCGTGGGCTTCAGCGCGCTGTGGCAATTGATGCGCCAGAAGTTTCATTGACTGTGCCACACGCCGAAGTGACGCTCGCGAGGCGCTTCGCCGTCGCGCGCCCTGCATCGCTTCACGCCGCATAGCAATGCGCTGGTCGTGCGGCCGGCCGTCGTCTTCAGTCTGGTCGCGGAACGGGTGATCGTAACAGTGGCCACCGTTAAAGCGACCAAAGCCATGGCTGGGTCACGGGCGGCCAAGCGACGGGCGGCCAAGCGACGGGCGGCCAAGCGATGGGCGGCCAAGCGATGGGCGGCCAAGTGACGCGGCCCGGGTCGCTTGTCGGGGACTGGCCGCGCCTGGCCAGGGCGGACTCCCGCGGAAACCACCGCCGCTGGGGCGTCCTCGGTCCATTGTGATGCGCGTCATGACCGCGGACACGCCTTTCGTTCGCGGCTGCGGCAACGCCGTTCCGGTCAAAAGGACCGCCTGTGATTTGTCACAGTGCAAGCCGTCTACCAAGCGAGTAGGACGAAACATATCGTGGGGTTCTGCCCCCGATAAACTCGCCCCGGTTCCAATCGTCGCCCCCGGAACCGGGGCGAACTTTTCTTTGGCGCCGAGCAAGGCCCATCGGGCGAAACCGGCCATCCGTTACAACTGCAAGGGCGCGCAATTCCCCGGGGTCTTCTCGGAGGATGGGAAGCGTCGTTTACGGACACCTTATGGATTGATCCCAAGAATGTTGCCGCCGAACACCAACGCCATGGCGAGCACGAAGCCAATGAGAAGGGCTACGGCAATCGTCAATCTCATCGCAGGACTCGACCGGGGAGGCCGCCTCAGCTGACGCGCGAGTGGAGCGGATTTGACATTCGCTACCCACCCAGCCGCGAACTGCCGCTGGCGAACGTCAAATCAAAAAGCTCCACGCGCAGAGGCCACCACCTGAAGCGGCCTTATGCAGCGGTTGGGCATATGATCCGCATCGATCCGAGCATGTCGCTCCGCCAATGCGGCCTGTGTCCAAGTCCGCGCGAGATCAACGAGAGCCCGTCTGTCATCTTCGCTTGTGGCGCGGCAGGCCCACAGAGTCGCTTCCTCGGCGTAATTCCAGAACTCGTTGGTTTTCGACATGACACATTCCCCGTGTGTCCCGACACCTCGCAACATCAACCTTACACTCTGCCGTCATGGCCACTGGGGAATCTGTTTAAAACCGCTCACTTTCAAAGCCGGCCACCACCATTTTCGATCCGGCCACAGGCCCGGAAACCGGCCCGCACCTTCAAAACGGAATCGATTGGATGATCTGACCGCCTTCATTCCTGACAAGCAGAATAGCGCCGGCCGATTCAAAATCTCTCTCCTTCAGTTCGCGGACGACGCGGTCACCATAGGTTTTGGCGGCGGCGTCGCTCGGAAGCTGCTCGCCCTCGGAATCGTCATAGGTGTGATCGGGCATTTCAACGACGAAATAGTACCGAGGCATGTCCCGTTTCCCCCGCAACCTGCGCTCCCATTATTGAGATTTGTCCCAAAAATGGAACGCGACAAAAGAGAGCAGTCCACAGTTTTCAAAACGGAACAGCATTGTCGGAAAGGGGTATGGATCGGCTGGGCTGACTTCGCGCATAACGAGAGGTCGCCACCTGAGGCGGCCTAATACCATCGCCCGTGACCATGCCAAGCGACGCCAACCGCGATTGAGAACGCAGCTAGCATAATCGCCGAGCATATTGAGGCCGCCGCAACGCCGACGAACATGGCGTCATTGTACATAAATTCCGCGTAACCTACAGCAATCGCAAATTAGCAATCATTTGGAATAATACGCGCACTGGTTGTGACCGAATCAAGAGGGACCAGCCCGATAATTCAAAAGGGACCCGTGGACATGGAAAGGGGCCAGTACCGCCCTATTTGCCGTCAGCGGCCGCCACTTTGCCAGTCTTGGGATCGACCAGATGGATGCGTTTACAGACGATGCAGGTCATCGCCTCGTAGACGTGGCCGTTCTTGTCGGCCGGATTATCGGCGATGAAGCCCTGAACTCGGTAGCCGGTGGTGGGACAACGATAGAGGAAAGTGGCGGTCATGGCGGCAAGGAAAAGCCAAGGTGACAGAGGTAAATTCTTCATACAAATCTGGCGACCACGATCAACTCCGTAATTTTACGTAAGTTCGCAAAATCGGGCCACCGCGGCCTTCAAAACCGGCCACCGGGCTCGGGAAGGGAAACCGGCCAGTACCTGCCTCACTGACGGCTAATACCTGAGCGGATCGCCAGCTTCTTTTTGTTTCTGCCGCTCTTCGGTGAGCAGCTTTATTATTTGCCACCGTTCCGATTCCTCGGTCACGCGGTCTAGAAGCCTGCAGTAGCGGTCAACGTTTTGCGTACGAACGAAGCGATCCATGTTGCTTCTCCGTCCCCTCGCTTGCAGGCTGTTTCAGTCGGAAAAGGGAGTCTGAGCAATTGTGACCGCTATTGCTTTTTCAAAAGGTACCAGCCTCCAATTTCAAAAGCGACCAGCGACGATGGAAAGGGGCCAGTACTCAATAAGGGCCGTTATCCGCAGCTGCTAACGCCCGCCATAGGCGATCCTGCCTAGCCCAGCATCTGCACGCTGTTACGGCATTGATGACGGTCGCTCGCAACTGGGACGACTTCAAACGGATGCTCAATGTCGCTTTTCCGAAAGAGGGCGACAATCTGGAGTTCGATTTTGTAATGCGAGAATGAAAGAGGCCGCCAACCGAGGCGGCCTAATACCATCGCCCGCGACCATGCCAAGCGATGCTAACGGCGATCGAGACCGCAGCTAACATAATCGCCGCGCATATTGGAACCGTCGCAACGCCGATGAACATGGCACCATTGTAGATAAATTCTGCGTAACATACAGCAACCGCAGATTAGCAGTCCTTATGGAGCAATGCGCAATGGTTATGACTGAATCAAGAGGGGACCGGACCGATACCTCAAAAGGGACCACGGGACGTGGAAAGGGGCCAGCACCGCACCCACGGAATTATCCCTTGACAGCAAGTAATCCACCTGACATGGTGTCGCCACAACTCAAGGGAGGGGAAATATGCCCACCAGCCATCTCGACTATCCGCCTCATATTTTCCAATGCGAAAACCCGCAGTGTGGCAATGCTTTCGAGAAGTCCCTCGGAAGCCTTGTTTATGCGAATGAAGTCGTCTGCCCTAAATGCGGGACATCGATAGACATCCGAGAATCCAAGCGCACCGGAGACCTTGGGCTTTGGTTCAGCACCGCCGGGGAGCTGGATAAGCTCGATAAGCTGGATGAGCTTAAAAAGAAAAATTAGTTCCTTCTGAGCTTCCGCAGACCCACCATCAATTTCGCCGAGACAGGCCATGTCCAAATACACCTTTAAGCAGTTTCAAGAGGAATATCCCAACGATGCGGCGTGTCTCGCCAAGCTGATGGAAATCAACTACGGCGGGACCGAAATCACGTGCCCCAGATGCGGCGTCGAACGCGCCAAGTTTCACCCAATGACCAAGCGCCGGGCCTTCGCCTGCCAAGAGTGTGGCCATCACGTTTATCCGGCCGCCGGCACGATATTTCACAAGTCGCGGACAAACCTCACCAAGTGGTTTTTCGCGATGTACCTCATGACCAGCACGCGCCACGGCGTGGCAGCCAAGGAAATTGAACGCCAATTAGGCGTCACTTACAAATGCGCTTGGCGCATGTGCCACGAATTGCGCAAGCTGATGGCCGCCGCGGATCACGACTTTGGTGGCGGTCCCGGCCTCAGAGGCCACGTCGAGATTGACGAAACGCTGGTTGGTGGCGTGGCTAAGGGACATAAAAACCGAAACACAAACAAAACGATCGTCATGGGGCTGCTACAGCGCGACGGCAAGATTCTTGCCGCGCCTATCCCTGACGTAACGATCTACACCGTCGAAGGCATCATCAACGAGAACGTGGCCGAAGGCAGCACGATCAGCACTGACGAACATCGTGCCTATAGTGGCCTAAAGCATGCCTACGATCACGGCGCGGTAAATCACTCAGCTAAAGAGTACGTGCGCGACGATCATCATGTGAACAGCCTCGAAAGCCACTGGTCGCTGTTCAAGCGCGCAGTAAAGGGCACTCACGTTCACATTTCGAGCAAGCACGCTTGGAAATACGTTAGCGAGTTCAGCTACCGCCGCAACATGCGGCATTCGCACTGGTCAATGTTCAATCTTCTTGTTCACGCTTTCGCGCTGCCGCGCCTACAAGAGAATTGAAATCCTCTCGGTGAGTGGGGTTCTCGTCGGTGGCGGGAGGGGAGATGGAATCGGCAACAGCGCCGGGAACGGCGCGGCGCGCGATAAAATCGTCCTCTGCTTGCTTCATGCCCTTTTTCAAGGAGTCTATCTCCAGTAATTCGAGAAGCTTCCAAGCTGGGATCACGCCAGCAACGCCCGTATTCAGCGGGACTTGCGCTGCGTTCGTCATTGGTTTGCGATCTTGGCTATGTAACGTGACCCAATCGCGAATATGTCCCCAATCAATTCCCAGTAGCCACGTATTGCGATCTCGCGAAATGCTCTTCTTTTCGTCGCGATGATAGAGCGGATCGACAAAGAGGAAAACAGGCGACCCGCTGTATCCACCGATTGATCGTACCTCAACCAAGAAGCTTTCTTGGTCGTGTGTCTTTCCGCCTAGTTCGTACCGGATTGGCTCCCAGGGCATTTGAGCGATTGACCCGAAACGGACCGTGGGCTGATTTCGCTGTATGCCTTCGTGATTGATAAATCTGCCAACCATAAAGGCGGTGTCGCCGGGACCAATGCCCCAATCGGCAATATGCTCTTTTCTGAGAAAGTGTTTGGTCGGTACTGCTTTGAAGCGAAATTGCGCCCCGTCAATAAGGGGCATGGGGCACACCGCTAGATCGTCTGTGGCCGATGGAACCCAGCGCGACTTAGGAAACGGAAATACATCGAAACCTCCGTCAGCAGTGTTTAGACGCGCTACGGTAGCCCCTTCATCAATTACATGGCGATTTGTTACGGCAAACAAATAACCACCGTTTGGGCCAAGGTTTGGATTTTGAGACGGGACGCTAACAAGGAACCCCGAGCCGCCCGCGTTCTCTCCCTCTTTTGCCTCAAATTCCGAGCGATAGAGATAGATCACCGAGTCAAGAAAGTCGTCCGCGATAACGGGCATGGCCGGCTCCCAACACTCGAATGGAATGCCGCGCATTGAATAGCGCGTGACCATTCTGCCATGATGGGAGGAAAACATCATTCAACCCTTACTTGGCGTCAAGGGATAATTCCGCGCACCCAGCGAAAGAACATATTGCGAACATAGAACAGATCGTGTACATTGCTGCCTTCGCCATTGCCAGGGACTCAAAACCCGAACCGCAACACGGAAACCGCCGCGGGCCGGCAAGCAGGGGACAGCGTGCGTTGTGGGCAGTCCGTTGTGGGCTTGTCGAATCCCAGCCATAAGGAGCACGACCAATGAGTGCAGCACTTCGTCTCGTCGAAGGATCGTCCATGGATAAAACGAAGGCCCTTGATGCCGCGCTGTCGCAGATCGAGCGCAATTTCGGCAAGGGCTCGATCATGCGGCTCGGCAAGAACATGGCCGCGATGGACATCGATACCGTGTCTACCGGCTCGCTCGGGCTCGATATCGCGCTCGGCATCGGCGGCCTGCCGCGCGGCCGGGTGGTGGAGATTTACGGGCCCGAATCGTCGGGCAAGACCACGCTGGCTTTGCATGTGCTTGCCGAGGCGCAGAAGAAGGGCGGCATCTGCGCCTTCGTCGACGCCGAACATGCCCTCGATCCGATTTATGCGCGCAAATTGGGGGTCAATGTCGATGATCTGCTGATCTCGCAGCCCGACGCCGGCGAGCAGGCGCTGGAAATCGCCGACACGCTGGTGCGCTCCGGTGCGGTCGATGTGCTGGTGATCGATTCGGTGGCGGCTTTGGTGCCGCGCGCCGAGCTCGAAGGCGAGATGGGCGACAGTCAGCCCGGCCTGCAGGCGCGGCTGATGAGCCAGGCGCTGCGCAAGCTCACCGCCTCGATCAACCGCTCCAATACGATGGTGATCTTCATCAACCAGATCCGCATGAAGATCGGCGTTATGTACGGCTCGCCCGAGACCACGACCGGCGGGCACGCGCTGAAATTCTATGCCTCGGTGCGCCTCGACATCCGGCGCATCGGCGCCATCAAGGATCGCGATGAAGTGGTCGGCAACCAGACCCGCGTGAAGGTGGTCAAGAACAAGCTCGCGCCGCCCTTCAAGCAGGTCGAATTCGACATCATGTACGGCGAGGGCGTGTCCAAGACCGGCGAACTGATCGATCTCGGCGTCAAGGCCGGCGTGGTGGAGAAGTCCGGCGCCTGGTTCTCCTATGACAGCCAGCGGATCGGGCAGGGCCGCGAGAACGCCAAGGTGTTTCTGAAAACCAACCCCGACATCGCCGGCAAGATCGAGGCCGCGGTCCGGCAGAATGCCGGCCTGATCGCCGAAAAGATCCTGGCCGGCGAGGAGGCCGACGCCGGTGACGATGACGACGCCGCCGAGGGATAAGTGTTTACTGAAAGCAGTTGACTGAACCTGCGATCAAATTGAATCGCGCCCCTCACTTCGTCATGGCCGGGCTTGTCCCGGCCATCCACGTCTTCGGAGTTCTCGATATTTTAAGGCATGGATGCCCGCGACCGGCGCGGGCCTGACGCGTCAGGGGCTATTGCCGCGGGCGCAACAAAAAGGCCTCTCCCCGGGACGGGGGAGAGGCTTTTTTGTTGCGAAGCGATCGAGGGGGACGGCCTGATCGCTGGTGGGAGGAGCATGATCTTTTCCGAAAACCGGTATCCACTTTTCGGGATCATGCTCGACGGAGCGAAACGGAGGAAACGCTCCTTTAGAAAACCCACCCGGAGGTCGGGGGGCTTAGGAAATCAGTTAGGAGCTGCGCTTCTCGGCGCTCCAGGTGCCGGAGCAGGAGCCGCCCGACCAGTGGCCTTCACCCTCGTTTCCGGCGAGGCGGCCGGAGCCGGTCGCGCTCTTGTCGCCGTGGCTGACGATAACGGTGATGGCGCCGGAGGGGGCAACGCGGCCCGAGATGGTGAACGGGTCGGAGCCGCCATTGACCAGCGTGCCGTGGCTGATGCGGATCGGATAACGATAGCCGCGGTCGCAATCGCCCTTTTCGGTGACGATCGAGACGCTCCACAGGCCGTCATAGCGCGGGGCGGCGGCGTTGGAGGTGGAGGCGGCGAGCGTGGCGGAAGCGGCGACGAGCGCGAACGCGAAGCTGCGGGCGAGGCGGTTTCCGGAGATCATGGCTGTCATCCCTGCTTTTCAGTGTGACGGTGGGCGCCGTCCGATGGGTGTGTTCTAGGCGGGTCTTCCCTCCCGCTTGCCCCATTGGTCGCTGTGAGGCGGTAACTGGTTTGAAAGAAAAACGTTCAATTCGGGAAAATTTTATGCCCTAGAAACGCCGCGATTTCGCCGTTTTTCTGAAAAGATGGTAAAAACCCGTAGGTTCAATTGGATAGAGGAATGACTTAGGGCGCTTTAGGAGCTCTGGAAGGGCTATTGGGGCAAATCTGTGCGGCCGACAGCCAATTCGCTCATGCCGGCTGGGCAGGTTCCGTGGCTTGGGATCGCGTATCGGGGCTTGCCGGAGCGTCCGCAGAGACCAGCCGGTAGCCGACCCCGAGCTCGGTTAGCAGGATGTGCGGCTGCGTCGGGTCGGTTTCGATCTTGCGCCGCAGCTTGCGCACGAAGATGCGCAGGTAATGGGTGTCATCGACGTGCTCGTCGCCCCAGACCTCGCGCAGCAGGAATTGGTGGGTGACGACGTTGCCGGAATGCTGGGCGAGCGTCTGCAACAGCCGGTATTCCTTCGGCGTCAGCGTCAGTCGGCGCTCGTTGACGAACACCGCGCGCGCCGTGAAGTCGATCGACAGCGCGCCGAATTTGACCACCGGCTCGCCGCGCGCCGAGCGCAGCTGCCGCCGCATCGCCGAATGGGCGCGGGCCAGAAGCTCCGCCATGCCGAACGGTTTGACCACGTAGTCGTCGGCGCCGAGCTCAAGCAGACGGACCTTTTCGGCCTCGCTGCCCCGGACCGAGAGCACGATCAGCGGCACGCTCGACCATGAGCGCAGCCGCTCCAGCACGTCGGCCCCATCCATGTCCGGCAAGCCGAGATCGAGAATGACGAGGTCGGACGGTTTGAGCGTTGTCGCCCGTAACGCTTCCGCGCCGGTTTCGGCTTCGGTCACGGCAAAGCCGTCGAGTTCGAAGCCGGTGCGCAAAAAGCGGCGAATCTGGATTTCGTCGTCGACGACGAGCACCGTAGCGGGGATTTCATTCATCGACGCTGACCTCCAGCGGCGCTGGCTCGCCGGTTAGGGTTTGGGCCGCGGCAGGCGCAGCGGATATAGGCTCGGCGGGGCCCGATTCAATCGCGGACGGGTCGCCCGACTTAGGCTCCGGCAAGCCGGGCAGCCGGATCGAAACGGTGGTTCCGTGATCGGCACCCTCGCTCTCGACTTCAAGTTCGCCACCGTTGGCGCTGACGAAGGCGTTGGCGATCCATAGTCCGAGCCCGGAGCCTGATGTCGTCGTCGCGTGGCGCGAACCGCGGAAGAACCGTTCGCGGATCAGCGGCTTTTCCTCGGCGGTGAGCCCGCTGCCGCAATCGTGCACCGCGAGCACGACGGTGTTGGAATTGGCGCGGGCGGTGACGCGTATCGGCGCCGCGTCGGGCGAATATTTGGCGGCGTTGTCGAGAATCTGCACCAGCGCCTGCTCGACTTGCGCCGGGTCGGCGCGAACGATCGGCAGGTTCGAATCGAGATCGAGCGTCACCGGATGACCGGCGAGCCGCCGGCGGCGATGCTCGATGGCGGCATTGACGATATCGACCGGCTCGATCCATTGCGGCTTCGGCCGCACCTGCTGGCGGCTGATGGTGGTGGCGTCGAGCAGGTTCTGGATTTCGGCGTTAAGCCGCTCGGCTTCATCGCGGACCAGGACTGCGAGCTCCTGCAGGCGGCTGTCGGCGGCGAGCGCCGGCGCGTTCGACAGGATGGTGGCGGCGCCCAGAATCGACGCGAGCGGCGTGCGCAATTCGTGCGACACCGAGCCGATCAGCGCTTCGCGCAACAGCTCGGTTTCCGAGCGCATCTTGGCTTCGTCCAGCGCCCGCCCGACGTCGAGCCGCTCGAGCGTCGCTGCGGCGTCGGCCAGCGCATCGTCGATCCGGCCGCGAACGTCCGCCAGCGCTTCGCCCGAGACGTTGCCGAGATCGACCGCGACGATGCCGAAATCCGGTGTCTTCGGCGACACGCGGCGGATCAGCCAGACGTTGCCGCCGCCGTCGTCGACGGTGCGCTCGGTGCCTTCATCCTGCTCGACGCGGCTCACCTGGGCGCGGACGCGCTCCGGCACGTCGTCGGCGTCGCCCGCCTCCGCGGAGCCAAGCAGCACGACTTTGCGCTGGACCAGGTTCGCCAGGTGGCTTTGGATGGCGACGAAAATCTCGGCGGCGCTTGGCGCCGCGGCCAGCCGGCGCGAGAAGGCATAAAGGTCGCTCATTTCGCGCTCGCGCTTGCGCGCGATCGTGATGTGCTGCTTGGCCGAACTGGACAGGTGCGACACCACCACGGCGACGACCATGAACAGCAGGAAATTCAAGATCTCCTGCGGCGAGGCCACCCGGAAACTGTAAAGCTGGGCAAAATACAGATAGCCGGACAGCACCACGCCGGCGACCGCGGTGATCAGCGCCGGGATCACGCCGTAATTGTAGCCGAGCAGCATGACCGGAATGAGATAGAGCACCGAGCCGCGCAGGATGCCCGCGTAGTGGCGCAGCATCACCGCGATGATCGTCGTCGCGGCGATCATCAGCAGCGCAGCGAAGATGCCGCGCAGTTCGCGCCGCATCATCGAGAGTTTCAGTGAGTGCTCCAAAAAATCCGCCGTCCGCAGGTGCCGGTCGAATGTCCGATGCCGACGCGTTGTTTTGCCGCTGCGTCGCGGCAAGCGCAATGCGCGAGCGGACGAATTTTTGTGATCGGCCGGCATAACGCCCATGCCCGGGCGGGGCGAGGTCCGCTGTTTATTTTGGCTTTATGCGCAACGCCGCGCCGTCCAGGGAAAATTTACTATCATTTTGGACGGTTGTGCGAAACGCTATTTCCCGCCGTAATCCTGTGGTTAATTGGTCGTTGCCTCCGGCGGAAAGGCTTCGTCACCATCTTCAACTTTCCCCTGGCGGCTTTTGGCCCCCGGCGCGTCCTCGCCGGGGGCTTTTTGTTTGGGCCGCGACCGCGCGGCGGTAGCCGGGTAGGGGCCCGAGGCTATTTGCGGACCACCTCGGCGTATTGCGGCTCCTTGGCGAGGAAGCCGCGGTCCATCATCCAATCGACCTTTTCCTTAAACTCCTCGGGCCGGTAGGCATTGACGCCCACGAGTTCCGGCATCAGGCCGCCCTGGCGCTGTTCCGGCGGCAGATCGCGCAGGATCTCGTCACGCGAACGCGCCTCGTTTTCGCGCAGCCAGTCGATCGCGCGATTGAGGGCGCGACGCAGCTTGCCCGCGGTCTCGTCGTCGACATCGTCGCCGGCGACGATGCCGCCGCGCCAGCGCAGATCGGCGATCTTGCGGGCGCCCGCGGCGAGCGCGCGGCTCACCAGCGGTTCCATCAGCGCCGCCGCCTCGGTCGTGCCGGAAAGCCAATGCGTCGAGCCGGTCATTGGCATGGACCAGCTTGATCGCATCGAAGGGTACGCCCGCGGCTTCCAGCACTTCGATCGCGGCGTAAAACGTGCCGGCGTGCCAGGTGACGGCGATCGGAATATTGCCCAGCTCGGCGGCAGAGGTGATCTTGGATTGTTTGCGCACCATCAGTGCGCCGGTGCGCACGGTGGTATCGAGCCCGATGATCTTGCCGCCGCCAAGCGCCTGCACGCGCTCGATCGCGCCCCATTCGCACACCGGATAGACTTCCAGCGCGCCCTTCTGGAGTTGCGATTCCTTCCAGCGCTGCGAGAAATCCTCTACCCGTCCGGCCGCGCCCTTGGGGTTGTCCTCGAAATACTCGACGTTAAGTCCCTCGGCGGCGAAGAAACCCTGTTCGACCGCGACCCGCCAGGGCCGATCATGGGCGTTGCTGTCGCTTTGCAGTCGGATGGTGCGCGTCATTGTTTCCTCCGTTTATTGCTGCCGTGGCCACGGGTCGCTGCACGCTAAAGACCCCGTAGGCGCGACGCAACAAGCGCCGCTGTCACGCATGGCTGGGCCGCAGCACTATGACCGCAGATCTACGGGCCGCAAATCTATGGACCGCAGATCTATGGACCGCAGATCTATGGACCGCAGATCTATGGACCGTCCGTCTCGTCCTCGTCGAGCCGGTACGGCTCGTCGTAGCCGTGGCGGTTGGAATAGAACACCAGGGCCATCAATCCGCAGCCCACCACCAACGAGAACGCAACGCCCGCCGCCATGGCGATATAGCCCGACGCGGGTACCGACGGGCCACTGATCGTGAACCACGCCCCTATGGCAAACCAGCCGGCTCCCACCAGGATAGCAAGGAGCGGCACGGCGATCAGCGCCGTCTTGACCAGGGTGCCGCGCGTGGTGGGGGAATCGGCCATGGTCTCGACATAGGCGCTGGCGGGCAAAATGTCAGTAGCGCGGCGGCAGCCTCCGTCTGCGACACCGCGGCCGCCGCTTGTCACTCCGCCATCGGGCGAAGGCTCGTCTCGACGCGCTTCGGTGGAACTTGGCCTAAGCCATCGCCTTCTTCAGGTTCTCGTCGACCTTGTCGAGGAAGCCGGTCGTGGTCAGCCACTTCTGATCCGGGCCGACGAGCAAGGCCAGGTCCTTGGTCATGAAGCCGGCTTCGACGGTACCGACCGTGACCTTCTCCAGCGTATCGGCAAATGTCTTCAGTTCGGCGTTGTTGTCGAGCTTGGCGCGGTGCGCGAGCCCGCGCGTCCAGGCGAAGATCGAGGCGATCGAGTTGGTCGAGGTCTCGCGGCCCTTCTGGTGCTCGCGAAAGTGCCGGGTCACCGTGCCGTGCGCGGCCTCGGCTTCGACGATCTTGCCGTCGGGCGAGGTCAGGACCGATGTCATCAGGCCGAGCGAGCCGTAGCCTTGCGCCACCGTGTCGGACTGCACGTCGCCGTCGTAGTTTTTGCAGGCCCAGACGTAGCCGCCCGACCATTTCAGCGATGACGCGACCATGTCGTCGATCAGCCGATGCTCGTAGGTGATCTTCTTCGCGGCGAACTTGTCCCTGAATTCCTTGTCGAAGATGTCCTGGAAAATGTCCTTGAAGCGCCCGTCGTAGATCTTGATGATGGTATTTTTGGTCGAGAGATAGAGCGGATAGCCGCGATTGAGCGCGTAGTTCATCGAGGCGCGCGCGAAGTCGCTGATCGAGGCGTCGAGGTTGAACATCGCCATGGCGATGCCCGAGTCCGGGAACTGAAAGACTTCGCGCTCGATCTTGCGGCCGTCTTCGCCCACGAAGGTGAGATAAAGCTTGCCCTTACCCGGCACCTTGAAGTCGGTGGCGCGATACTGGTCGCCATAGGCGTGACGGCCGATGATGATCGGCTGCGTCCATCCGGGAACGAGCCGCGGCACGTTCTTGCAGATGATCGGCTCGCGGAAGATGACGCCGCCAAGGATGTTGCGGATGGTGCCGTTCGGCGAACGGTACATGTCGTGCAGGTTGAATTCCTTCACGCGCGCCTCGTCGGGCGTGATGGTGGCGCACTTGACCGCGACGCCGACCTTCTTGGTCGCCTCCGCGGCGTCGATGGTGATCTGGTCACGCGTCTCGTCGCGTTTCTGTATCCCGAGGTCGAAATACATCAGATCGATGTCGAGATACGGGTAGATCAGCTTGTCCTTGATGAGCCGCCAGATGATCCGCGTCATCTCGTCGCCATCCATCTCGACGATGGGGTTGGTGACCTTGATTTTCGCCATAGGGCATCGATCCGATTGGAGCGCGAACTCCGCGTCAGAGCGCGGCGAGTGCGGCGTTCAGCGTCGCGCTCGGCCGCATCGCGGCTGACGCCTTGGCGGGGTCGGGCAGGTAGTAGCCGCCGATGTCGACCGGCTTGCCTTGCGCGCCGATCAGCTCGCCGTTGATCTTGGCCTCGTTCTTGGCGAGCGTCTCGGCCAGCGGCTTGAAGCGGGCTTGCAGCTCCTTGTCCTTGGTCTGCGCGGCCAGCGCCTGCGCCCAGTAGAGCGCGAGGTAAAAATGTGTGCCGCGATTGTCGATTTCGCCGACCTTGCGCGCCGGAGAGCGGTTGAACTCGAGGATCTTGCCGATCGCCGTGTCGAGCGCGTCGGCGAGAACCTGTGCCTTGGCGTTCTTGTAGGTCTGCGCCAGATGTTCGAGGGAAGCGCCCAGCGCGAGAAACTCGCCGAGCGAATCCCAGCGCAGATAGTCCTCTTGCACGAACTGCTCGACGTGCTTGGGCGCCGAGCCGCCGGCGCCGGTTTCGAAAAGACCGCCGCCCGCCAACAGCGGAACGATCGACAGCATCTTGGCCGAAGTGCCGAGCTCCATGATCGGGAACAGGTCGGTCAGATAATCGCGCAGCACGTTGCCGGTGACGGAGATCGTATCCTGCCCCTTGCGGATGCGCTCGAGCGAAAACTTGATCGCTTCGACCGGCGGCAGAATACGGATGTCGAGCCCGGCGGTGTCTTCTTCCTTGAGGTATTTCTCGACTTTGGCGATGACCTGCGCGTCGTGGCCGCGCTTCGAGTCAAGCCAGAACACCGCAGGCGTATTGGTCAGGCGCGCACGGCGCACCCCGAGCTTGACCCAGTCGCGGACCGCCGCATCCCGCAGTTCGCACATGCGGAAGATGTCGCCGGTCTCGACCGAACGCTCCAGCAGCACCTTGCCGTCATCGGCGACGACGCGAACCGTTCCGGCCGCGGGCACTTCGAAGGTTTTGTCGTGCGAGCCGTATTCCTCGGCCTGCTGCGCCATCAGGCCAACGTTCGGCACCGAACCCATGGTCTTGGGATCGAACGCGCCGTGGGCCTTACAGTCCTCGATGGCCGCCTGATACATCTGCGCGTAGCTGCGGTCCGGGATCGCGGCGATGACGTCGTGCAGCTTGCCGTCAGGGCCCCACATGCGGCCGGATTCGCGGATCATCGCCGGCATCGAAGCGTCGATGATGACGTCGCTCGGCACATGCAGGCCGGTAATCCCCTTGTCGGAATTGACCATGGCGAGGCCCGGCCGTTTGGCGTACTCGGCCTTGATGTCGGCCTTGATCGCTGCTTTCTCGGCGTCCGGCAGCGTCTCGATCTTCGTCAACAGATCGCCGAAGCCGTTGTTGAGATTGACGCCGAGACGTTTCAGCGTGGCGGCGTGCTTCTCGATCACGTCGGCGAAATAGACGGAAACGGCGTGGCCGAACACGATGGGATCGGCGATCTTCATCATGGTCGCCTTCACTTGCAATGAGAACAGCACGCCTTCCTTCTTTGCCTCGTCGATCTGCTCGGCAAAGAAAGCGCGCAGCGCCTTGCGGCTCATCACCGCCGCGTCGATGATCTCGCCGGCCGCAAGCGACGTCTTCGCCTTCAGCACCGTGACGGCGCCGCCGGCGCCGACCAGTTCGATGCGGGCGTTGGTCGCCGCCGCGACGGTGGTCGAGATTTCCGAGCCGTAGTAATCGCCACCCGCCATGGTCGCCACGTGCGTTTTGGAATCGGAATTCCACGCGCCCATCTTGTGCGGATTGTTGCGGGCGTATTGCTTGACGGCGCCGGCCGCGCGGCGGTCGGAATTGCCCTCGCGCAAGACCGGATTGACGACGCTGCCGAATACCTTGGCGTAGCGGGCCTTGATGTCCTTCTCGACGTCCGTCGTGGGATTGTCCGGATAGTCCGGAACGTTGTAGCCCTTGCCTTGCAGCTCCTTGATCGCGGCCTTGAGCTGCGGGATCGAGGCGGAGATGTTGGGCAGCTTCATGATATTGGCTTCGGGCCGCAACGTGAGCTTGCCGAGTTCGGTGAGTTCGTCGTTGATCCGTTGCGTAGGGGTGAGCCTCTCGGGGAAACTGGCAAGGATGCGGCCGGCCAGCGAGATGTCTTTCAGTGTCACGGACACGCCCGCCGCGCCCACAAAGGCTTGGACGATCGGCAGCAGGGAATAGGTCGCGAGCGCCGGGGCTTCATCGACCTTTGTCCACATGATTTCGAGATTCGGCATGCTTGCACCTCTGGTCGCCGTGCTTGTTTGGGCCGACCGGAAACTGACCATTGGCGGGCGCGGGAACGGCTCCTCCTGCGGGCCCTCAAATGAATTGTTCTCGGCGCGGACGTCGCCAACCGGGAATTCGACTGACGGGGAGTTCGGCGCGCGCCCTATAGCATCCGCGCAGCGGCGGAGAAAGCCGACAGTTGCACTTATCGCCCTGCCTTTTCGCCGTCCCATTGGGTATGACCGTGCGGCAGTTTCTGGGCCGTAGTTTCCAGGGCGTAGTTTCACGGACTCAAGTTTCATGGTGGACCGATGCCGGGTGCCGGGACCGACAAGACCAAGAGGTGGCGTGCAGGGCCGGCGCCGGTCGTCGTGCTGGTCGAGCCGCAGCTTGGCGAGAATATCGGGGCAGCGGCGCGCGCCATGGCGAATTTCGGCCTGTCGCGGTTGCGCCTCGTCAAACCGCGCCAGCACTGGCCGAACGACAAGGCGGTGATGATGGCGGCCGGCGCCGACCGCATCCTCGACGATGCAGTCCTCTACGACAGTCTCGAAGCCGCCATCGCCGACTGCGCCTTCGTGCTAGCGACGACCGCGCGCGCCCATGACCAGGCCAAGCCCGTTGTCGGAGCGGCCGAAGCCGCGGCCGAGATGGCGGAGCATGTCGCGGCCGGCGAAACCGTGGCTGTCGTGTTCGGGCGCGAGCGCAATGGACTTGAGAACGACGAGGTCGCGCTGGCCGATCGCATCGTCACGTTGCCCGTCAATCCCGCCTTCGCGTCGCTCAATCTGGCGCAGGCCGTCGTGATCGTCGCTTACGAGTGGTTCAAGCGCGACACCGCAGGGTCGCTGCCGTTCGGGATGCCGCAAAAATCGGCGCCGGCGCCCAAGCAACAGTTGCTCGCCTTCTTCGCCGCGCTGGAACGCGAGCTGGAAAAGGTCGAGTTCTTCCGGCCGCCCGACAAGCGGGAGACCATGCAGATCAACTTGCGCAACATCTTCACCCGGATGGCGCCTACGCAGCAGGACATTCAGACGCTGCACGGTGTGATCATGGCGATTGTGGAGGGACGCAAAGGCCCGGCGCGCGGCGGCGTTCTCGATGGCGAGGAGGCCGAGATGCTGCGTTCGCTTTTGGCCGAGCACGGCGGCGGCCGGGTGCCGAAGGAGCGCGGCCCGGTGCGCGGGCTGGCGCGGCTGCTCCGCCGCAATCCAACAGATGCCGAGCGGGCGCTGTGGCAGGCGCTGGTCAACGACCGCCGCTTCGCCGGCCGCGGGTTCAAGCGGCAGACGCCGGTTGGTCAGCACATCTGCGATTTCGTGTCGTTTCCGCTTCGTCTCGTTATCGACGTGATACCGGCCGCGGAGACCGAGACCGCCGCCAAGGCGCGTGCCGAGAAGCGTACATGGCTCGCCGAGCGCGATTACAGAATCGTGGAAATAAGCGCGGCCGACATCGAAGCGGGACCTGCGCCAGTGCTCGATCGGCTGGAGCAGATCATCGGCGTGCAGCTTAGCCCTTGATTGTTTTGAGCGCCGCCGCGGCGCCGGCGCGCAGCATGTTGAGGTCGCTCGACACCGCGAGGAATTTCACGCCGCGCTTGGCGAGCGCCGCCGCGCGCTCCGCCGAGTGACAATAGGCGCCCGGAATCTTCTTGGCGGCGACCGCGCCGGCGATCATCCGCTCGAGATGACCGTCGACTTCCTTGGACATCGGATCGACGTTCTTGCCGTCGGAGAGCGCGATCGACAGATCCGAGGGGCCGAGGAAAAAGCCGTCGATGCCGGGTGTGCGGATGATGGCGTCGAAGTTCGCCAGCGCCGTGCGGGTCTCGATCATCGCCAGCGTAATCACGTGATCGTTGGCTTCACGCAGATAGGTCGCCATGTCAGGCACGCCGCCGAGCGTCATGGCGCGGTGCGGGCCCCAACTGCGCTCGCCGAGCGGCGGAAATTTTGCCGCCGCCGCAAAGGCGCGGGCGTCCTCGGGCGTATTGATCATCGGCGCGATGATGCCTTCGGCGCCGAAGTCGAGCGAGCGGCTGACCATGGCAAAATCGCCGAGCGGCACGCGCACGATCGGCGCCGCGCCGCCCTGGCGCACTGCGGCGATGCCGGCGAGGATGCCGGCGGTGTCCCACAGTCCGTGCTGGCTTTCGATGGTGACCGCCACGAAGCCGTCGCGGGCCAGCGTTTCGGCCACGAGCGGATAGGGCAGTCCGCACCAGCCCGAGAATACCGTTTCACCGGCGTGCAGTCGCCGTGCGAGGCTGAAGGCGGGAATAGGCATGGCGCAGGTCGCTCCGTCGTCGATCGTGTGTGATGGTGTTATTTGCCGGTTTTGATCGCCTGGATCGCCTGTGCCATCAGTTCGGTGGCATGGCGGCTGATTTGGTGATCCGATTGGTCGACGCCCTTGGCGTCGAAATCCTTGCGGATTTTCTGCATCACGTCGTGCGAGCCTGTGTCTTCGAATGCCGCCATCACCACTGAGAGTGCGTAGCTGTCCGCTTCCGCGCCGGCGAGACCGAGTTTTTCCGCGGCCCAAAGACCGAGCAGCTTGTTGCGCCGCGCAGTTGCCTTGAAGCGCAATTCTTCATCGTGAGCGAATTGCTGCTCGAAGGCTTCTTCGCGCTTATCGAATGTCGTCATGACCTTCGCCCCGGTGAGTGTGGAACCGTGTCATTCATTGGCGCCATGCATATCGAGGGTGCCCCGTCAAGGCAACGGGGATCGTGCGTCAACATCGCCTTGCGGCCGCGGCCGTGCGGGTCTATGTCGATTGTGCTCCGCGTCGCCATCGGCTAGCTTTGACTCGCGGAGGGGCTGCTGCGTCGAGTCGTGCGCCCGTTTCCGCCGCCGCGGACCTCGAACGCAAAACTGGAGCCACGGCAAATCCAATGGATTTCAACAAGCAACGGTATACTCCGATGAGCCGGCGTCGCCGCATCTATGAAGGCAAGGCGAAGATTCTCTATGAGGGACCCGAACCCGGAACTCTGATTCAGCATTTCAAGGACGACGCGACCGCCTTCAATGCGAAGAAGCATCAGGTGATCGAAGGCAAGGGCGTGCTCAACAACCGCATTTCCGAATACGTCTTCCAGCACCTGAACGACATCGGCGTGCCGACGCATTTCATCCGGCGTCTCAACATGCGCGAGCAGCTCATCCGCGAAGTGGAAATCATTCCGCTCGGGGTCTGCGTACGCAACGTCGCGGCGGGTTCGTTGTCGACGCGGCTCGGCATCGAGGAAGGCACACAGCTGCCGCGCTCGATCATCGAGTTCTATTACAAGAACGAGCAGCTCAACGATCCGATGGTCTCCGAGGAGCACATCACCGCGTTCGGCTGGGCGACGCCGCAGGAGATCGACGACATCATGTCGCTCGCTATCCGCGTCAACGATTTCCTCTCCGGGCTGTTCCTCGGCGTCGGCATCCGGCTCGTTGATTTCAAGATGGAGACCGGCCGGCTGTGGGAGAACGACCTGATGCGGATCGTCGTCGCCGACGAGATCTCCCCCGATTCCTGCCGGCTGTGGGACATCAAGTCGAACGAGAAACTCGACAAGGACCGCTTCCGCCGTGACCTCGGCGGCCTTCTCGAAGCCTATACCGAAGTCGCCAAGCGGCTCGGCATCATGAGCGAAGGTGAGCGGCCGCAGGGCACCGGACCGGTCCTGGTGAAGGGCTGAACCGAAGCCATATCCGCGCCCAACTCGATGACCAAGCAATTTACCATCGGCCTCGTTGTCCCATTCGCCAAGGACGAGGTGCCGTTCGAGGGCCCGATCATGTATCCGGGCGTGCGGTTTATCCCGCGCGGCGTCGGCGTACGCGCGCTCACGCCGGAGGGCTACGAGCCGGCGTGGAATGCAATCCTGCCGGCGGCCGAACATCTTGCCGCGCAGGGCGTCGACGCCATCATGGTGATCGGCACGTCGCTGACGTTCTATCGCGGGCCGGAGCAGCACGAATGGCTTCTGCGCGAGCTGCGGCAAAGGACGGGCTTGCCGGTCAGCACCATGAGCCAAGCCATTATCGATGGCTTGCGCGAAATGGGCGCAAAGCGCGTTGCCGTTGCCACCGCCTACAGCGATGTCGTCAACCGGCGGCTGAAGGAGCTTCTGGCCTTTGCGGGCATCGAGACGCTCGCGCTCGAATGCTTCGATCTGCTTGAATTCGGTGGTCCCAGCAAGAAGAGCGAGGCTGACATCATGGCGCTCAGCGCCAGCGCGGTCGAACAGGCCGGCGGTGCCGAGGGTATTCTGATTTCCTGCGGCGGCCTGCGCACGCTCGGCGTCGCCAAACCGCTCGAACAGCGGCACGGCATCCCGGTCGTGTCGTCGGCGACGGCGGCGTTCTGGGCGGCGATGCGGCTCGTCGGCGAGAGCGGGAAGATCGACGGTTACGGCCGGCTGTTCGAGGAAGCGCGCGCGCCGGCGCATTGAGTTGTAGCCCGGATGGGCGGGCCGGCGGTTGCGGTCTGCGCGATTCGTTCCTATTGAAAGGCCGATGAAAGCCCGCGTCACGGTCACGCTGAAATCGGGTATTTTGGACCCTCAGGGCAAGGCCATCGAGGGCGCCCTCAGATCGCTTGGCGTGGGTGGAGTAGCGAGCGTGCGTCAGGGCAAGGTTTTCGACATCGAGATCGAAGGCGCCGACCGGGCCGGCGCCGAGGCGGCCCTGAAAAACGCCGCCGAAAAGCTGCTCGCCAACACCGTCATTGAGAATTACCGGGTGGAGATTCTGGGCTAGTCCTGGTTGTAGTATGGTTAGCGTGCCGGCGGGCTGGTGCGAGATCGGAAGAGGCCACATGAAGGCTCTCATCGTCGCGACCGCGCTGTGCGCGCTGACATTCACGCCGGCTGCATTGCTCGCCCAGACCGGCGGAACTGATAGCGCCCCGCCAGTGAACCCCGTAAAGCCGGGAGCGGTGCGGATCACGACGCGCGCGCCGGACACCGACAGGTGGATCGCGATGCGCTCTTCGAACGGGGCGCGACGCGTCTTCAAGTGCAAGCCGCTGGCGTGCTCCGACGCCGAAACTGTCACCTTCACGTTCTCGAAGAGCCCAACGCGGCACCCCGATCCAAAGGCGCTGGAGAAATTCGCCAAGGTCGATCTGCCGAAAAGCATCCGAGCGCTCGACGCCGCGCGTGAAATCCTCACCGATGGCGCCGAGCGGGTCGAAACGGTCAGTTCCAAGACCGCGACGCTCAAGAACTATCCCGCGGTCGTCAATGAGACCAAGTTCACGCGCGGCAAGACAGTGGCCTACGCCGAGATCGCGATTATCTTCGCGGGACCGGCGATGGTCCGCGTGACATCGGTGTCGCAGAGCCGGGAGCTTGCGCAAAAGACGCTCAACCAGTTCATTGAAGCCATGCGCATCGACGAAGGACCGCCACCGACGGTGCCGGCGAAGACGTTGCCCAGCGCACAGGAGCTTTGAAATGACGGATTGTCTGCCATGAAATCGGCCGTTCTGGTGTTTCCCGGCATCAATCGCGAACGCGACATGGCGCGCGCGCTGACGCTCGTTTCCGGCCACGCGCCGGCGAT
>Ga0265313_10000413_pt1 | contig 45863 bp, 42 predicted proteins | sample 4123metaG_FD_203122 | JGI IMG/M metagenome (GOLD analysis project Ga0265313, IMG submission 203122) | Rhizosphere microbial communities from Carex aquatilis grown in University of Washington, Seatle, WA, United States - 4-1-23 metaG | ecosystem: Host-associated > Plants > Roots > Rhizosphere >... | reverse complement strand
GCACGAGCCTGACGCCCCTTCTTCGCGATCCGGCGTCGGCATGGGACCGGCCGGCCTTCAGCGTCTGGAGCGAGGACAGCCGGACCCTGCACGGCGTCGCGGTTCGGACGGAGAAATGGCGGTATGCCGAATACGGTCCGAATGGCGTGAACGGGGCGATGCTCTTTGACGTCCATGCCGATCCGCTCGAGCTTGCGAACCTGGCGTACGATCCGAAACGGGCATCGGTGTGCGCAGAACTTTCGGCGCTGACCCGGAAATACGCCTCCAATCTCGGAAAGACCCAGACGGCCTAGGCATCCCGCACGCATCGAAAGCCGGTGTTTCCGGTCGAGCTGTCCGGCGTGTTGCCGATCCGCGCGCTGACCCGGTAGCGATTGCAGTAGGAATGGTGGCAGAGGTAGCTTCCGCCGCGGACGACTTTCCGGCTGCCTTCGGGCGGTCCTTCCGGATCGACGCGGGGGCCCGCGACGTGGAAATCCGGGCTGAACCAATCGCGGCACCATTCCCAGACATTCCCCGCCACATTATAGAGCCCGTAGCCGTTGGGCCTGAAGCTTCTGGAAGGAGCCGTGCCGACGTGGCCGTCCTCCGCGGTGTTCTCGGTCGGAAAAACGCCCTGCCAGATGTTGCACAGGTGCCGGCCGCCCGGAGTCAGCTCATCGCCCCAGGCAAACCGCTTCTGGACGAGGCCGCCGCGGGCGGCGCATTCCCATTCGGCCTCCGTCGGCAGGCGCTTTCCCGCCCAGGCGGCGTAGGCTGCCGCGTCGTGCCAGGAGACATGGACGACGGGATGCTCCCAGCGCTTCTTTATATTTGAGCCGGGGCCCTCCGGGTGGCGCCAGGTTGCTCCGTCGACGCGGCACCACCACTCGCTCCCGACCACCCGCTGTGTGACGCGAGCGATTTGCTCGGCGTCGAGAAAGAGCTGGAAGACAAAGGACCATCCAAAGCGCTCGGCCTCCGTCTTGTAGGCGGTTGCATTGACGAAGTCGTTGAACTGCCCGTTGGTAACACAGCAGGCGTCGATGTGAAAGGGTTGGAGGACGATCGCCCGGACGGGGCCCTCGCCGTCCGCAATCCAGGCGTCGGCATCCGCCGATCCCATGAGGAATTCGCCGCCAGGGATGGGGCGCATGCCCTCGAGGGTCCCGGCGCGGATCCGGCGCAGCGCGTGAATTTCCTTCGCGGCGCCTCTCGGGGCCGCGCCGTCACGCGGGCCGCGCGTCGGCGTGCAGCAGGAATCACCCTTCATGGCTCATTCCCATTCTAGTTCAACCCCGCCCCGGCGAAAGTCTATTCCCGCGCCTCGCTGGCGGCGTAGTTCGGCCGGAAGAACACCCTGTAGATAAGCCCGCCCGCCTGGCCCCCGGCGATGGGGGCCAGAATGTAGACGGTGAGCCAACCCCAGCCATTCGTCGTGAAAACGATTTTGCCCCATCCGGCGAAGGCGCTGAACAGCCGCGGCGCGAAGTCGCGGGCCGGATTGAAGCCTGCCATCGTCAGGGGACCGAGCAGGGAGATAAGCAGGGTGATCGTGAGGCCTATGGTCGCCGCCGTCAGGATTCCGGGCCGCGACGGATTGCGGGGGTTCGTCACACACAGGATGACGAGGACCAGGACTCCCGTCCCGAGGGCCTCGATAAAAAACGCGTTCCAGGGCGGAATGAGGGCCATCGCCTCGGCGGAGAGAGGGCGGCCTCTGGGACTGGGAAAATATTCGCCGAAAATCATGGCCGACGCCTCGCTTCCCGCGGCTCCGCGCACGATCCCATGGTCCGCCTCAAACTGCCGGAGCGGGCCGGAGTACACGACGTAGAGGACCGCGCTTGCGACGAAGGCTCCGAGGAGTTGGACCGCGATGTAGCCCGGAGCCCGCTTTCCGGGAAAACCGCCCGAAGTCGCCAGAGCAAGCGTGACCGCGGGATTCAAGTGGGCTCCGCTCAGGCCGCCGGTCAGGTAGATCGCCGTCGCGATCCCGAGCCCCCAGACGATGGCCACCTGGAATATGCCGACCTGGGCTCCGGTTAGGACGGCAGCCGCGACGCTACCGCATCCGAAGAAGACCAGGAGAAAGGTCCCGAAGAATTCGCCGACAAACCAGGCGGGAACGGGTCGCTTGCTTTCGGGCATGGCTCAGCGCGCCAGCGTGGTCTCGCCGGCAAGCCTGGCCTGGCTTCCGATGCGCTCGAGCTGGAACTTCTGTAGCTGGGCGTCCGGAAGCGCGCAGAGGAGGTCGACGCGACTCGCGATTTGCGACGCGACCTGGACAAACAGCCATTGCTTTTCCTTCTCGGTCCCCTCGAGGGCGGCCGGATCGGGAGAGCCCCAGTGCGCAAGGATGGGCTGGCCCGGCCAGACGGGGCACATCTCCTTCGCGTTGTCGCAGACCGTGATCACGAAATCGAACTTCACGTCCTTGAACTCATCCCACGACTTGCTCCGCGCGTCGCCGGCGTCGATATTGTAGCGGTCCTTCAGGACCCAGAGCGCGAGCGGATTGACCTTTCCCGTAGGCTTGGCGCCCGCGCTGTAAGCCTCGAAGCGGCCCTTACCCTTCAGCTTGAGGAGATATTCGCCGATGATGCTGCGAGCGGAATTGCCCGTGCAGAGGATCAGGACCTTGTGCGGAGTGGGTTTCATGGGATGGAAGGTTGCGTGGATTTTGACGGACGCGCCCGCGGGGCGCAGCAAATCGGGCTCGTCTCCTCAAACCTGCGCTTCAGCTTTCGGAGTCGCAGCTTGTCGAGGCGGAAAGCCCTATCCTCCTGCGCGCAGTCCTGCAGGCATGCCAGGTTTGCGGACAACTCCCTCGAGGGCTGGGCGGGAAGGCGGTAGATCATCCATGTGGCGTTCCTTCGGACTTCGACCAGCCCGTGCGCCCTGAGGTAGGCGAGGTGCTTGGAAACCTTGACCTGGGGCTCTCCCAGAATCTCCTGGACGTGGCATACGCACAGCGGGCCCTCGTGCAGCAGGCTGAGGATGCGCAGACGGGTCTGGTCGCAGAGGCACTGGTAGATTCGGACAAGGCTCATGTTCCGGGCGCCTCGCAGCACGAATCCGTGCCGCAGCACGCGGATGGTTCGAGCCCGCACGCCTCCCTCGCCAGGCAATCCGTGTGCTTCCTTCCGAGGGTGAATGTCAGCGCGCCGTCCTTCGCGATGCCCGCCACCAGCGGATATTGGGAGATTCCGCAGCTTTCGTATTCGATCTCGACGTCGAGGTCATCGGATGGAACGACAGCGCGGGCCAATTCGAGGATCGACGCGAGTTTCCCCGCGCTCAGGCGATGGCCGTGATCGTTGGCGGCCGTCCAGGCTTGCAGGACACATGCCGCAGTCGAGCGGACCGTCCCGCCGCAATCGACAAAGTTCTTCACGACATGACCGACCTCGGTGACATGGAAATCAGGCGGAATCGAATCGCCGCCGGGGAGGACGAAGAGCAGATGCTTTTCCTGGTGTTCGCGAAGAATCGCTTTCAGCTCGCCTAGAATCATACTTGTAAGCGTATATATCTGAATAGGTATATGTCAATGGAAACGTTTTTCCCGGGAGGGCGCGCCCGGCCGGAGGGTTTGATTCGTCTCGCCTGAAGGCCTTGGCGCGGGAGAATCCGGGCGCTTATATGGCCTTGGCTCCCATCCAACCCGCGCCCTGGAGGTCCGCGCTCAACAGTGCCCGGGCCCATCTCCGGGCGGGGATTTTCCTTCAGGCGATGGCCCTCATCCTGGTCCTGGCCTACTACCACGTGCCGCCCGCCCGCGCTTTTCTGGACCGGCTCCTGGAGATTCGGCGGGAGACGGGCTTTGCCTTCGGCATTGTCTCGACGGCGGTGTTTGGGGGTCTGCTGCCGTTCCTGTACCTGCGCTCCCTGGGGGCCGAAGCCGGGGCCGGCCCCCGCTACCGCTGGCCGCAAGGATTCGCGCTGATCGCATTCTGGGGCTACAAGGGATTCGAGATCGATCTCTTCTACCGTGTGCTGGCGCGGATTGTCGGCGAAGGGCACGACGCGGGAACCATCGCGAGGAAGGTGCTGATCGACCAGTTTGTCTATTGCCCGGCATTTGCGGTGCCGCTGACCGTGGGGGTCTATCGCTGGGTGGATGCGCGCTTCGACCTTGTCAGCGCCGTGTCCGACTGGCGTGCGCCCCATTGGTACCTTCGGCGCGTGCTGCCCGTCATGATCTCGAATCTCGGCGTATGGGTGCCCGCGGTGGCCATCATCTACGCCCTGCCGACGCCCCTCCAGCTTCCGCTGGAGAACCTTGTCCTGTGCTTTTTCACGCTTGTTTTGGCCCATCAGACACGCGGGCAGGCTGCGCCTAGCGCGAGTTGACGCCGGGATTTGATCCTGGGAGGATGGAAAGCATGAAGGAAGCATCGCCCTCCCGCGACGTCCTGACGCCTCCCGGCGGGCAGCGACGGGTGCTGCTGCACTCCTGCTGCGCGCCGTGCTCCGGGGAAGTCATGGAGGCGATGTCCGCCTCGGGCGTCGACTACACGATCTATTTCTACAATCCCAACATCCACCCCCGGGAGGAGTACGAATTGCGCAAGTCGGAGAATATCCGCTTTGCCGAAAAGGCCGGCGTGCCGTTTGTGGATGCCGACTACGACACCGACAACTGGTTTGCGCGCGCCCGCGGCCTGGAGATGGAGCCCGAGCGCGGGGCCCGCTGCACGATGTGCTTCGACATGCGGTTCGAGCGGACCGCGCTCCACGCCCATGAGCATGGCTTCCCGGTCATCACGAGCTGCCTCGGCATCTCCCGCTGGAAGAACATGGAGCAGATCAACGGCTGCGGGGAGCGGGCTGCGGCCAAATATCCCGGCCTGACCTACTGGAAGCACAACTGGCGGAAGCAGGGCGGCGCCGAGCGGATGATCGACATCTCAAAGCGGGAAAATTTCTACCAGCAGGAATACTGCGGCTGCATCTATTCGCTTCGGGACAGCAATGCCTGGCGCGTCGCCAACGGCCGGCCGAAGATTGTTCGCGGAGAAAAGTTCTACGGGGTGGAGACAGCCTGCTAGGTGCGCAGGTAGGAGGCCCCGTTCACGTCTATGATGCTGCCGGTCATCGCCGCCGGCGCGTCGAGGGCGCAAAAGACCGCGGCCTGGGCGACTTCCTCCGCTGTGGTGATCCTTCCGAGCGGGTGCTGTGCGCGTATCTCTCCGCCGCGCGGCCCGGCCAAGTGCCCGGCGGCCATGTCCGTGTCCACCCATCCGGGTGCGAGGCAATAGACGTAGACGTGGTTCGGAGCCAGCGCCTGGGCGAGGGACTGGCTCAGGGAGTTGAGCCCGGCCTTGCTCGCTCCGTATGCAGGTGCGCGAGGCTCCCCGCGAAAGGCTCCCCGGGAGGAGATATTGACGATCCGCCCGCCGCCCGCCGGAGCCATCGCCCGGGCGGCCAGAAAGCAGAGCTGGGCGGGGCCGACCAGATTGACGGCGAGCGTCATCTGCCATGCGTCCTGCCAGGCGGCGAGGTCGGTTGAGAGCGGGGGATGGTAGGCATATATCCCTGCATTGTTGACGAGGATGTCTATCCGCCCGTACCGGGCGGACACCTCCCGCCACAGGCGGGCCACTTCGCCGGCGTCGCCGAGATCGGAGGGAAAGAGCGCATGGCCGGACCCGGCCAGCGAATCCAAGGCGGCCTTTGCGGCTTCGCCGTTCTTCTGGTAGTGCAGCGCGATCTGCGCGCCCCTGGCGGCAAGACCCTGCGCTATCGCTCGGCCGATGCCTCGGCTCGCTCCGGTGACCAATGCGTTCACCGCGCCATGGTGGTGGGGGCCCGTGCCGAGGAACAGTCAATTCAGACGGCTGACTATTTGGGAGCAGCATTTTTTATGGCCACCGACCGTGCAGGCTATTGGATAACGGGCACCCCAACCCCTCATGATCCATCCCCTTGGAAGCATGTTCAGGCCTGTTTGCCGGCATTCGAGTCTCATCCTGATCCTCTGCGGCCTTGCCTGCCTTCAGGCCTGCCGCCGCTCGGCGCCCGCGGCGGGCGGAGCGGAGCCGGCGGGAGTCGGGATTTTGACGCCTCCGACGTCCCCATCGCCCCGGATAAACGGCCCCGGCGTATTCGGGGTCAGGCCCGGATCGCCCTTTTTGTACACGATTCCCGCCACCGGGGAGAGGCCGATGGAATTCAGCGCGGGCGGGCTGCCCGATGGCCTGAGCATGGACGCGGAGACCGGGCGGATCCGGGGTGTTCTGGCCCAGCCCGGCGAGTACCCGGTGGTGCTTCGCGCGAGGAACGCGCGCGGTTCGGCCGAGAAGAAGTTCCGCATCATCGCAGGCGACCGGATCGCCCTGACGCCGCCCATGGGCTGGAACAGCTGGAACTGCTGGGCGGACGCCGTCGACCAGGAGAAGGTCCTGCGCTCGGCGCGCGCCCTGGTTGCGAAGGGCCTGGTCAACCACGGCTGGACTTATATCAACATCGACGACACCTGGCAGGGGAAGCGGGGCGGCGAATTCAACGGGCTCCAGCCGAATGAGAAGTTCCCGGACATGAAGGCCCTTTGCGACGAGATCCACGGGCTCGGCCTGAAGGCCGGGATCTATTCCACGCCGTGGATCACCTCGTACGCGAGGTATGCGGGCGGCTCGAGCGACAGCGAAAAGGGCGGCTGGTCGAAGGAGTTCACGGACCCGAAGTCCCGGCGGCACGGTCGCTTCTCGTTCGCGCAGAACGACGCCCGCCAGTGGGCGGCCTGGGGTTTCGACTATCTGAAATACGATTGGAATCCCAACGACCTGCCGCATGTCGAGGAAATGAGCCGCGCGCTGCGCAATTCCGGCCGGGACATCGTCTACAGCCTTTCGAACGCAGCCCCTTTTGCGGAAGCAGCGGATCTTGCGCGGCTCGCGAATTCCTGGCGGACGACCGGCGACATCCGCGATGTTTGGGCGGGCGGCCCCGGGTGGGGCGTCTCGGAAATCGGATTCAGCGAGGATCGATGGGCTTCCTTTGGCGGACCCGGGCACTGGAACGACCCGGACATGCTCGTCGTCGGCTATGTCGGCTGGGGGCCGGCCCTTCACCAGGCCAAGCTGACGCCCGACGAGCAATACACGCACATCAGCATGTGGTGCCTCCTGTCGGCCCCGCTTCTCATCGGCTGCGATCTGGACCGGCTGGACGACTTCACCGTGAGCCTTCTTTCGAACGACGAGGTCCTCGCGCTCGATCAGGATGCCCTGGGTGTCCAGGCCGTCCGGGTCGCCACCGTCGGAGCGGTCGACGTCTACCTGAAGCCCCTTGAGGACGGCTCCAAGGCGCTCGGGTTTTTCAACCGGGCGGGGGAGGCGGAGACGATCGAGTTCACCAAGTTGCGGGCGATCGGCTTCACGGGGGAGCAGCATGTCCGGGACCTGTGGCGCCAGAAGGATCTTCCGGACGTGAAGAATTTGCTCCACGCAACCGTGCCCGCGCACGGGGTGCTCCTGCTTCGTCTGACCCAAATCACAACCCCATGATCATGAAGAGACTGATGCTTCTTTCGCTGCTGTGCGGATTCGCCGTGTGCTGCCGGGCCCAACGGGAGACCCGGGAGCTGATGACGGGGTGGCGATTCATCAGGCAGGACGCGCCATTTGACGCGCGCACCGATTCCTGGGAAGCGGTCAGCCTGCCGCACACCTGGAACGCATTCGACGGGCAGGACGGCCCGACGCCTGGCGCCGTGAAAAGGCCGGACGACAGGGGAAGCGATTATTTTCGCGGCGTCGGCTGGTACTCGCGATCGCTTGAGATTCCGGCCTCCTGGAAGGGTCGCAGGGTGTTTGTCCTCTTCGAGGCGGTCTCGCAGATCGCCCAAGTCTACCTGAACGGGCACTTGCTCGGGGAACACCGGGGGGCGTTCACGGCCTTCTGTCTCGAATTGACCGCCGATCTGAATTTCGGCGGGGCGAACGAGCTGCGGGTCCGGGCCGACAACTCGATGGTGAAGACCGTGGCCCCGCTCGGCGGGGACTTCGATGTCGCCGGGGGGATATACCGCCCCGTCCACCTGATTGTGACGGATTCCCTGTGCATCAGCCCGACGTACTACGCGTCCCCAGGCGTGCTCCTGACGCTCCTCGGCCTCGAGGGCGGGGACGCGGAGGTGGAGGTGAGGACCTACCTGTCGAATGGCGCAGCCCGGCCGCACCGGATCGTCATCCGCACGGATGTCAGGGATGCCGCCGGCGCGGTCGTCGCCTCGCTCGCGACCCCGGTGACCGTCAAGACCGACAACCCCCCCTGCGATTTCATACAGCGGGTCCGAATCCGCCGGGCTCACCTTTGGAACGGCCAGAAGGATCCCTATCTGTATTCGGTTTCCGTCCGGATCTTGGATGGGCGCTCCTTTTTCGGCATGGGCAAGGCGGGCGCGCTTCTCGACGAGGTGGTGCAGCCGCTCGGATTGCGGACGATCGCAGTCGCTGCCGACGGATTCCTGCTGAACGGAGCGCCATATCCGATTCACGGGGTGAACCGGCATCAGGATCTTCAGGATCACGCCTGGGCGCTCACTCCGGCGGATCACGACAGGGACCTTCGGCTGATGCTGGAGATGGGCGTGACCGCCGTCCGCCTCGCGCATTATCCCCAAAGCGACTATTTTCACTCGATCTCCGACCGCGCGGGCATGCTGCTCTGGAACGAGGTGCCCTTTGTCAACTTTGTCCCCGACCGCAAGTCCCGGCCCGATGCGCTGACGGCCGAGACGATCGCGTTCAATCGCAATCTCGACCTGCAGATGCGCGAGATGATCCTGCAGCGCTACAATCATCCTTCGGCGGCCTTCTGGGGCCTGTTCAACGAACTCGCGGTCGAGGACAGCGTGGCGGCCATGCCCGAATTGGAGCATCTCAACTCGATTGCGCACGAGCTCGATCCGACGCGCCCGACCGTCACCGCGAACAACCATGTCGGTGTCGCCGCCAACTCTGTCGCCGACCACCCCTGCTACAACGTCTATCCGGGCTGGTACGACCCGGCGGGTCCGGATCTCCCGGGCAAGATGGCGGGGCTCCTCGCCGTCCGCATTGCCGAGCAGAAGGGCCGAAAGTTCGCGCTCAGCGAATACGGGGCGGGAGGCGGTCCGTTTCAGCACGAGGAGGGGGCTCTGGTCCAGCCCCAGCCCGCTGGGCCATTCCACCCGGAGGAATGGCAGTCCTTCGTGCACGAGAGCGATTGGTCCCAGCTCGCCGGGAATCCCCACCTTTGGGGCACATTTCTTTGGGCGATGTTCGATTTCTCCAGCGATGGGCGCAATGAGGGGACCAGGCCCGGGATCAACGACAAGGGGATGATCACGCAGGACCGGCTCGTGAAAAAGGACGTCTTCTTTTTCTACCAGGCCAACTGGACCCGCTCGCCCATGGTTCACCTGACCTCGCAGCGGCTCACCCCGCGCCACGAGGCGGCGACCGAGGTTAAGGTCTACTCGAATTGCGAGGAGGTCGAACTCCTGCTCGACGGCCGCTCGCTGGGCCGCGTCCGGCCGGATCCGATTCACGTGGCCCGCTGGGAGCACGTCGGCCTGCAGCCAGGCGAGAACCACCTCGTGGCAATCGGCCGGAGCGACGGAAGCGAGGTTCGGGATTTGTGCGAATGGACCCTTGCGGCCCCGGCCGCCAGGGAACACTGAGCGCTGCCTGGCTCCCGAGCGTCTATGGCGGCGGCCCCGCGCTGCAAACCCGGGAATAGAGCTCCTCGTAGCGAGGCACGATGACGTCCGCCGAAAAGAGCGCGCGTGCGCGGCGCCGGGCCGCATCGCCCAGCTCCGAGCGGCGTCCCGGATCGCGCACAAGGGACTCGACGGCGCGCGCCAGGCCGTTCGCATCGCCGAAAGGCGCCAGCAGGCCCGTGACGCCGGCCTCCATGACCTCAGGTATGCCGCCCACGGCCGTGGCCACGCTCGGAATTCCGAGCGACATGGTCTCCAGGAGGCTCAGGCAGAAGCTCTCGATCTCGGATGTAAAGAGGCCGAGGTCGGCCGCCTGCAGGTAGTCTTCGATTTCGCCCACATTTTGGCGGACGATCACCCGGTCGGCGAGGCCGAGGCGCCGAACTTCGGATGCATACGGGGAGAAGTCGCCCCCCGCGAGTATCAGGAGCCTGAAGGAATCCGCCGGCCTGACCCGCGCCATGGCCTCGAGCAGGAGATCGATGCGTTTCAGCGGCCGCAGGTTGGAGGCGTGGACGACGAGCGCCTCGTTTCCCACGCCGAGTTCACGGCGAACCTCCGCGCGGACGCGCCGAAACGGACGGACGGTGAAGAAATTGTGGATAACCTCAATCGGGCGATCGATCGCCAGGAGCTGCTCGGTCTCGCGTCGCAAGTAGGCGGACACGGTGGTCACCGCATCGGAATGCTCCAAGGCGTGACGGATGGCCGGGCCATAGCCGGGATCGCGGCCTAGAAGCGTCGTATCGGTTCCATGCAGCGTCGTTACAATGCGGGGCCTGCTGCCTTGGGGCAGCATCGACCGGGCCAGCAGCGCGGCAGTGGCGTGGGGGACGGCATAATGGACATGGAGGACGTCCAGGCCGTGGTCCCGGGTCACCTCCGCCATCTTGACCGAGAGGGGAAGCGTGTAGTCGGGATACTTGAACACCCCGTAGTCGTTGACGGCGACCGGGTGGAAATGCAGGCGCGGCGCGCCTTCGGGCAGGCGGATGGGCCGCTCATAGCTTATGAAGTGCACTTCGTGCCCGCGGCGCGCGAGCTCCTCGCCCAGGGCCGAGGCGAGGATGCCGCTTCCCCCGATCGAGGGGTGGCAGGTTATGCCGATCCGGAGGGGGCGCTCCATGGCGGCAGCCTGTCAGAAGCGCCGCGCCGGGCGGCCGAGCGCTGCGAGCGAATCGAAGACGAGGGGATCGGAGGGATACAGCGCCTGCGCGTACTCGATCCCGGCGCGCAGGCCGAGGATGCGGGCCCGGGCGAGCTGCAGTTCGACGTAGGGGCGGGCGCTCGCCTGGGATGCGTGGGCCTCCATCGAAGCCGTCCAGGCCGCGATGACCTCCGGCCTCGAAATGTCGATCAGCACCGGGATTGCCCCGGGCGGTTCGGCCTCGGGTGTGACGGCGTAGAAGAACAGCTGCCCGATGGCGTGGGCGGGCTGCGGCCGCAGCTCGGCAATGCCCCCGTAACGCGCGAGTCGCGCCGCGTCGCGCACGATCCGGCCGAGCCGCGGATGGTCGGGATGCTGGTTTTCAACAAGGCTTGGGGCGAGCACGGCGCCCGGGCGGATCCGCCGGATGATCTTCGCCACGCTGAGGGCGTGGGCCGGGCGAATCTCCAGGCGGGCGTCACCGTCGAGCTCCGCAAATTCCAGGGACGCGCCGAGCGCGGCCGCCGCCTTTTCCGCCTCGGCGGTCCGCCCGGCCGGAGTGCCGTGAGTTCCGGATTCGCCCCGCGAGCAGATCACAAAATGAACGGCGCGGCCCGACCGGGATTCCCGGGCGACGATCCCGCCGCAGCCGAATTCGATGTCGTCGGGATGCGCGCCGAAGGCGAGCAGGGGGGCGGCGCCGGAAAGGGGCCTACGCTTCGGGTTCCGTGAAGGCTTCATCGGGGCGGTCAATGGGATCTCGGTTGATAAAAACAATCTCCGGGGCGTCGGCGCGACGCAAATACGCCTGCTCGCCGGCCCCGGCGATGTAGTGGGTGCAGCGCACCACGGACTGCATCCACAGGAGCCGGGAATCGCGCGCGGGGCTGACCTGTTCCTTCGAGAAGGACGCCTCGGGAAGCTCCAGGTAGGAATTTCCGCCCTGGTGCAGGGCGAGCTTCCCGGAGCTGAAGCGCGCCCGCACGATTTCGCCCTCGTGGGGCAGGTCGACAAAAAAGTCGGTGATGTCGCATGCGGCGCGCCGCACGGCCGGATCGCCCGAGCGGACGACGGTCATGCCGTCGAGAAGCCCCATGCCGCGGTACATCTCCAGGCAAAAATCGGCGGCGGTCGCCGCCGCGACCTGCTTGAACAGGCCGCTTGCGGCCGTTCCGACATAGGCGGGAAGCTGGCGGGCGGTGCTGGCGCGCCACTCGGGAGGCACGCGCTTCAGGAACAGCGGCGACCATTTTCTCTGGATCCGGTTGACGAAGGAAAAATTGAAGCGGGATGGCTCGCCGGTCTGGCGGTGCCTCAGGGTTGTCTGCGTCTCCCGCGGATCGTGATCGCTGTCGTGGCAAAAGAAGACGATTTCTCCGCCGATTTCCGCCTGGAGCCTGCGCGCGGTGACGATCTTGGCATGGAGATACCGGCGCGGGAAAAAGCCGCAGGGCTGCTGGCCGAAGCAGATGCGCGGCGCGCTCATGCGCCGGCCGGCTTTGCGCCGGCGCCGTCGAGCACGGCCTGGATCGCCATGCTGAAAAGCATGCAGGCCGCGCATCCGATGACATTGTACCAAAGATAGGAGATTCCGAGGGCGGACCGGAAGATCCACAGGGCGAAGATGAGCGTCTGGGCCGCCAGCGCAGCCCAGAAGACCGCCGTGCCGCCAACCCGCCGCAGAAAGAATGCGGAAAGAAAAAGGCCGAGCACGACGCCGTAGAAGATCGATCCGATGATGTTCACCGCCTGGATGAGATTCTCCGCCAGGTTGGCGCCGAGGGCGAACCCGATCGCAATCAGGCCCCACAGCGCGGTGAACCATTTGGATGCGGCGACGTAGTGGGCGTCCGCGGCCTCGCGCCGGACAAGATGCCGGTAGAAGTCGACCGTGGTCGTCGAGCCGAGCGCGTTGAGCTCGGCCGCCTTCGAGGAAAACGCCGCCGCGAAAAACACGGCGACGAGAAGCCCGATGATCCCATGCGGCAGGTGGTCGAGGATGAAGGTGATGAAGACGTAGTCGGAATCGTTTGCGGTCGCGCCAGGGCGGGCGTCCAGCAGGGCCTGCTTTGCCTCGCTGCGAACGGCTTGCGCCCGCTTCTGGGCCTCAACGAGGGGTGCGCGGGCTGCGGCCTCGGCTGCGCGGTCGGCCCGGTGCCGCGCCGCGAGCCAGGTTTCGAGGCGGGAGCGTTCCTCCGCGTGGGCGGCCGCGAAATCCGCCTCGATGGCGCGCAGCCGAGCGCCCCCGCCGTGATCCGACTCATGGCGCCAGGCGGCCTGGTTGAAGAATACGGGCGGCCGCTCAAACTGGTAGAACACGAAGATCAGGACTCCGAGGAGCAGGATGAACGCCTGCATCGGGATCTTGCAGACCGCGTTGAACATGAGCCCGAGCCGGCTCTCCCGCAGCGAGGATCCGGAAAGGTAGCGCTGCACCTGGGACTGGTCTGTCCCAAAATAGGAGAGGGCGAGGAACATTCCCCCGAGGAGGCCCGACCAGAAGGTGTAGCGGGGCCGCATATCGAGCGAGAAATCGACCGCGTGGAGCCTATGAAATTGGCCCGCCACCGCGAGGGCGTCTGAAAACGTAAGGCCGGCCGGAAGCCGGCATAGCAGAACGACAAACGCGGCCGCCATGCCGGCGAAGATGACGCCGATCTGGTATTTTTGGGTGAGGTTCACGGCCTTGCTGCCCCCCGCGACCGTGTAGATGACGACGAGCAGCCCGCTGCAGACGATCGTCAGGTCGAGCCGCCAGCCCATGACCGTCGACAGGACGATGGCCGGAGCGTAGATGGTGATCCCGGCGCCCAGTCCGCGCTGAAGGAGGAAAAGGGCCGCGCCGAGGAGGCGCGTCTTCGAATCGAAGCGCTGGCCCAGGTACTCGTACGCGGTGTAGACCTTGAGGCGGCGGTATATGGGAAGGAAAACGGCTGCGATCGCTATCAGGGCGAAGGGGGCGCCGAAGTAGTTTTGCACGAAGCCAAGCCCGTCCTCGTAGCCCTGGCCGGGCGTCGAGAGGAAGGTGATGGCGCTGGCCTGCGTGGCCATGACGGAGAGGCCGATCACGATCCAGGGCGTGTCGCCGCTCCCGTGGAGATAGGTCCTGAGATCGCTACGCCCGACGGTCCGCCACGTGCCATAGGCGGCGATGCCGAAAAGCGTCCCCAGGAGGACGACATAGTCGAACGCGTTCACGGGAAGAACATTTCCAGGGCCACCAGCAGCCCGACCCAGAGGACGAAGCTCCCGGCGACAACCCAATAGACGCCCTTCCAGGTGCGCACGCCCGGAAGTCCGGTTGCCTCGCCGTCCTTTGGCCCGGGCGTCATTTGCCGAGCGAGATCAGGTTGGCGAAGAGGCGGTAGGCGCCCGGAACGCCTGCCGGCAGCTGGCGGAACCAGGAAAGCCCGGTATAGACGAAATAACCGCGCCCATGACGGGCGACGAGGAGCCCGCTCTTCAGCGGCGGCTCGCCTGCATCGCTGCACGCCAGCAGCGCATCGAAGTGGGTCGTGTCCCATTCACTTGGGAAGTTCAGACCCCGCTCCTGCACCCAGCCCTCGAAATCGGCCGGGCCGATCCGGTTCGGAGTCGTGAAGGCGGGATGGTCGGGGATGAGCAACGTCACGGGCGCGTTTTCGTCGGTCACGCGATGGGGCGGAAGATCGCGCGCGAGCTTGAGATCGTAGGGTGCCAGGGTCTGGGTCTTGAGCTCGTTCGGCGTGTTGTATTGGACGACAACGGTGCCGCCGGCTTCGACGTAGGCGAAGAGCGCGGGCAGTCGCGCGGGAAGGTCGGCGCGGGTGTTGAATGCGCGCACGCCGATGACGACGGCGTCGAATTCCTGCAGGCGGTCCGCGGTCAGGTCCGCGCCCGTGAGCTGGGTGACCGAACAGCCCATCCGCGCGATTGCTTGCGCGACCTCGTCGCCGGCGCCGGGGAGGTAGCCGATCTTTTTGCCCAGCACGGCGAGACGGATGCTGTCGGCCTTCAGGCGGGCCACCGGCTGGAGCAATTGATCCGGAATATGTTCGTAGCGGATGTCCTTCCGTCCGTTGCGGTAAGTCCGTCCGCCGACGTCCGCGGCGGCGACAATGCCCGCGGTACCCAGCTTGTTGGGCGCGGTGATCGAGAAACTGAGGCGGATCTTTTCTCCCGGGCGGTTGAAACCGAATGGCTGTGTGGCCGGTGAAACGGTCCAGCCGGCCGGCGCCTCCAGCCGGAGAATGCCGTTTGCAACCGGCCGGGCAGAATCGATTTCGACGATCGTCGTTTCCGTTCCGCCGGGCGGAACGAGGGCGACGTCGTCGGCAAACCCGACCGTGACCGGCGGAACGGCCGCCAGCGTATGCCTGATTTCGCCGCGAAGCGGATCGGCGACCACCTTCACCGGCTCGTCCGGGACGATCAGATTCTGCCCGCCGACTTCAAAAACCTCTTCGACGGGGAAAATGGGGGGATTCTCCGGCCGACCGATGAGCGACGGATCGTCCACGCGGAACATGCCCGGCGTTCCTTGCTCGCGAAGCCAGTACGGCTGGCTGAGCGGAGTGTCCGCGGGCAGGGGCTCGCTCGCCTCCCGGCTCGCCGGCCTGTCCGGCGCAAGGAGGACGGGCTCTCCGGCCGAACGCCCAAGGCTGGGATAGCGGGTGGCCAGCCAGCGGACGGGTATATTTGAGCGGACGATCGCCGTTTGGCGCAGGCGCATGGCTTCGCCGGGCACGACCTCGGTTTGCCCCACCGTTGTCTCGACGTAGAGGCCGAGGCAGCCCTGGATTATCCGGTCGAGCAGGGAGCGTTTTTCATCGACCAGGGGATCTGCAGGCAGACCTGCCAGCCTCGACTTCAAAGCCAGGAGCGCCGGCACGCTCGCCGATGGGTCCTCGGGGTTGAAATGCGCGACGATGTCGGCGGTCATCCCGTCGATTCCGGCGCCGCCTGGCACGCGAGCCCAGGTCGCGTCGACTCCGTCGAGGATGTCCTTCGTCGCCGGCTCCCCGCCCAGCAGTTGAAAGCTTTCGGGCCCGGCTCCGCGGGTGCCGACGCCACCCATGCCCTGGCTCTTGTGCATGGACCTGCTCTGCGCGGAGATTTCGCCGAAGGATTCGCCGAGAAGGGGATCGAAGCCGCCCGAATCCAGGCGGAGCCTGGGAACCGATTCGCCGAAGGGGCTCGGGCCGAACCCGTTGTTCCAGAGTATGCGCCTCGGCTGCCAGGGCGCCAGCGTCCCGAGTTGTTCGGGGAAGGCCTTCGGGTCGCCGGCCAGCTTGAAGGCCTCGAGCGCCAGGACGGTCGATGCCGTGTGGTGGCCATGGGTTGCGCCGGGCACGGGAGAAAAGCGGGTGATCAGCACATCCGGACGGAATTCCCGGATAACGCGCACCATGTCGGACAGCACCTGCTGCCGGTCCCATTTTCTCAACGTGTCGGCGTAATCCTTTGAAAATCCGAAGTCCCTCGCCCGGGTGAAGAACTGCCGCCCTCCGTCGATGCGTCGCGCGGCGAGCAGCTCCTGAGTGCGGATCACGCCGAGTTCCTCGCCGAACTCCGGGCCCAGAAGGTTCTGGCCCCCGTCGCCGCGCGTGATCGACAGATAGGCGGTGCGGTAGCTCCTGCCGCGCGCGAAGTAGGCTATGAGCCGGGTGTTCTCATCGTCGGGATGGGCGGCGATGAAGAGGACGCTGCCCATCACCCTGAAGCTGCGCAGGTCCTGCAGGATAGCGGGCGCGGATTCGGGAGCCGGCGCCGCGGCCCTGCAGAGAACCGCCGCCGAGCAAAGCATGGCCGGGCGGAGCATGCGATGCCACCACCGGGGTAAAGGCGGACGGTGCACAGGGAGCCCGACGGGCTATTTCTTGACGATTGTGAATGGCACCGAGAATTCGGTATTTTCCCAGGTCATTGTAAGGACGCCTCCCCCTGCCGGATTCTTCGCCAGGCCCATCGTGAATTCATCCACGGACTTGTCGACGGTCTTCATCGTCAGGTCGACACGGGCGAAATCGTTCGCGGCGTTGTACTGGAGGCCCCATTGGCCGAGTTGTGTGCTGACAATCAGCTTTGCGGTGCCGTCCGCCTCCGGCTGCATGAACAGCGTATGGGCGCCCGCGGGAATTTCCGTCCCACCCAGCAGAACCGGCTGCTGCGTTATGAGCAGGGTTGCCTCGTCCGATCCCAGGCGCCAGACCTTGCCATAGGGAACGAGCGTTCCCCATATCTTTCGCGTGGCCCCCGTCTTCGGGTCCTTGGAGTAGGGGCGCCCGTAGACGATCGTCACCCGGTTGTCCCGCTTTCCGTCGAATGTCTGGCTGATGGTTTCGTGGGGACTGACGCGCTTTTGCTGAGCCAGCAATGGCGGTATGCCGAGCAGCGTGGTGGCAAGGAAGGCGAGGATGAGTCTTGGCATGGTGGCTGGGGATTAGGGTTTACGAAGATCCGGCTCGAGCGTGTGTACGGGCTAGACGGATGGAAAAACAAGCGGGTTGCGCATAAAATGCACGGCGTTTGTCCGATGGCCACCCGTTAGTGAAGACCGAAGGACGCTGTCTTACAGATTGATGCAACAAGCCGTCCACCATTAGGGTCTACCAATGGTCCTTCTCCGATGAATATCCGGCCCCAGCCTTCCATCGGGCTTTTTGCCGCAGGCCTGCTGCTCGCCGCAGCATGCATACGCGTCGCTTCCGCCCAGATCCCGCCTCCTCCAGACGGACCCCCCCAGGAACCAGCGCCGTATTCGGCGGAACAGCTCGATCAGCTGCTCGGGCCGATCGCCCTGTATCCGGATCCGCTCATCGCCCTCATGCTTCCGGCATCCGGGTCGCCGGACGAAATCGTCGCGGCGGCGAATTACCTTGAGGTCGGTGGCGATCCCAACGGGGCAGGGCACGAGCCATGGAGCGATAGCGTCAAGGGGCTCGCACACTATCCGGCCGTCGTTGAATGGATGGCCGCAAACATGATTTGGACGCAGGCTGTCGGAGAGGCTTTTTCCACCGGGCCCGATGGCGTCATGGACTCGATCCAGAGGCTGCGCGGCCGGGCATTGGCTGTCGGAGCGCTCGCCGATACGCCCCAGCAACAGGTTGTCCAGGAGGACGGGCTCATCGAGATTCTCCCCGCCGAGCCCGACATGATATATGTGCCGCGATACGATCCGCAGGTGGTCTACGTCGGCGGCTATTACGGAGGCCCTTATATGACCTTTGGCGAACCCTACCCGGCGGGCGTTTGGCTGACCTTTGGCTTTGATTGGCGTCGGCGCTCCCTGTGGGTTGGAAACGGACGATTTGAACGCGACAACCGGGGCTGGCAACGCCCGGATCTTGTCGGCGCGACCGGCCATCCCTGGCGTCCATCCGAGGATCACCGGGTCCGCGGCGACCGCCCGGTAAGGTCCGAGCGCCCCTTGGAGCGGCCCAATACCACTTCGGGAGTTTTTCTCCCTCGGCCCTCCGGATCCTCGCCAGACAGATTCCCGCCTTTGGGGCATCAGCCCGGCCAGGTGCCGGCCGGCTTTCCCGCCCCGGCGCCCCGTCCGCGACTGCCCCAGCAGGCCGGACCGCCGGCGGCATCGCGTAGCGCCAGTCCAAATGCGCAGCCGAGGCCGGCCGTGGGTCCTCAGTTGCGCAACGACGCCCGCGGCGCGCCGGCGCACCCCCAGCCGGGTCCTGCCGCCGCGCCTGCGAAGCCGGCTCCCGCGACCCCAGCCGCAAGCCACTCGAATTCGTCCCGCTCGCAACCCAACGATCCTCGCGATCGCGATCCGCAGCAACCGCAGGCCCGCTGAGGCCCGCTGGCTGCACATTCATGGCGCGAGCGCTTGAGGGGGGGGCGCCGGCGGCCGGGGGCCGGCTTGAGGCTCCTTTTCCCGGCCGGCGCGAACTGGAGCGGGAGCTTTCCAAGGCGCTCAAAGGGGATGTGGGCTTCGATGACGGCACGCGGGCCGTCTATTCGACCGACGCCTCGAATTACCGCCAGACGCCGATTGGCGTCGTGCAGCCGAGGAATCGCGATGACATCGCCGCGGCGCTGAGGATCTGCCGAAGCCACGGCGCGCCGATCCTTTCGCGCGGCGGCGGAACGAGCATCGCCGGCCAGTGCACCAACGCGGCGGTCGTCATGGACATGACCCGGTACTACAACCGGGTCCTCGCTGTGGATCCTGCGGGCCGGACGATCACCGTCGAGCCGGGAATCGTGCTCGATGAAATGCAGAAGGCCGCGGCGCCCCTCGGCCTCATCTTCGGGCCGAACCCCGCGACCCACAGCCGCTGCGCGCTCGGGGGCATGATCGGCAACAACGCCTGCGGGCTGAATTCGGTCATGGCCGCGTTCCGCGGAAACGGCCCCCGCACGTCGGACAACCTTCGGCGGATGGAGGTGATGACGTACGACGGGACCGTTCTCGATGTCGGGCCGACGGACGACGCGGAATTTCGGGAGATTGTGGCGAAGGGCGGCCGTCGCGGGGAGATTTATGGAGCGCTGCGGCGGCTCCGCGACGAGTACGCCGACCTCATCCGGGCGCGCTATCCCAGGATTCCGAGGCGCGTCTCGGGCTACAATCTCGACGATCTCCTCCCCGAAAAGGGGTTCAATGTCGCGCGGGCGCTCGCCGGCACGGAAGGAACCTGCGCCGTGTTTCTGTCCGCGACCCTCGAGTTGATTACCAGGCCGGCCCACCGCGGCGTCCTTGCGATCGGCTATCCCGACGGCTTTGCCGCGGGCGACGATGTTTGCGCCCTCCTTCGTTTCGAGCCCATCGGCCTCGAGGGCATCGACCGGCAACTCGTTGAGAATATGCAGGCCCACGGGATGCACCCCGAGGCGATCGAGCTCCTGCCCCGCGGCGGCGGCTGGCTGCTCGTCGAGTTCGGCGGAGATACCGCGGAAGATTGCCGTATCCAGGCGGACCGGGCGATCGCCAGCCTGCGCGCGCGCGCAGGGGAGCAGGACATGAGGTACTACGGGAATCCGGATGACATGGCCAGGATCTGGCGTGCGCGGGAAAGCGGGCTTGGGGCCACGGCCTTTGTCAGAGGCAAGAAGGATACCTGGGAGGGATGGGAGGACTCAGCCGTGGCTCCCGAGAAGGTCGGCGACTACCTCCGCGAGCTCAAAGCCTGCTTCGAGCGATTCGGGTACGCGGCGCCCGCGCTCTACGGCCACTACGGGCAGGGATGCGTCCACTGCCGGGCCGAGTTCGACCTGGTCACGCGCGAGGGGATCGCCAACTACCGGGCCTTTCTCGACGAGGCCGCCGATCTTGTGGTGCGCTTCGGCGGTTCCCTGTCCGGGGAGCACGGCGACGGCCAGGCGCGCGCCGAACTCCTGCCGAAGATGTTCGGGCCAGAACTTGTCGGAGCCTTTGAACGCTTCAAGGCGATCTGGGACCCCGAATGGAAGATGAATCCCGGGAAGATCGTCCGGCCGAATGCCATAACCTCAAACCTCCGGCTCGGCGCGGACTACAATCCCAGGAAGCCGAAGACTCATTTTCATTATCCCGACGACCAGGGCGACTTCAGCCGCGCCGCGCTGCGCTGTGTCGGAGTCGGGGAGTGCCGCCGCCATGAGAACGGCACGATGTGCCCGAGCTACATGGTGACCCGCGAGGAGAGGCATTCGACCCGCGGCCGCGCGCGGCTTCTCTTCGAGATGCTCAATGGCGACCTGGTGAAGGACGGCTTCCGAAGCGCCGAGGTGAAGGAGGCGCTGGATCTCTGCCTCGCCTGCAAGGGATGCAAGGGAGAGTGCCCCGTCCACGTCGACGTCGCGACCTACAAGGCCGAATTCCTCGCCCACTACTACGAAGGGCGGCTCCGGCCGGTCCACGCCTATGCATTCGGCCTGATCGCGCGCTGGGCGCGCATGGGCTCGTTCATTCCCGGCGTCGTCAATTTCATCCAGACTGCCCCCGTCATTTCCCCAATTCTAAAGAAAGTTCTCGGGATGGCGCCCCAGCGGACGATTCCCCGGCTTGCGCCGGAGACGTTCAAGTCGTGGTTCCTCCGGAGGAACAAGGAACAGGCGGGCCGGCCTGTGATCCTCTGGCCCGATACCTTCAACAACCACTATCGCCCGGAGGTGGCCATCGCCGCCGCCGAATTCCTCGAAGACGCCGGCTGGCGTGTCATCGTGCCGCGCGCGGCCCTCTGCTGCGGCCGGCCGCTTTACGATTACGGAATGCTGGACACGGCGAAAGCCTGGCTTCTCCAAATCGTCGAGGCCCTGCGGCCCCACATCCGCGCGGGGGTTCCCCTCGTCGGCCTAGAGCCGAGCTGCGTGGCCGTCTTCCGCGACGAGCTTAGGAATCTTCTGCCTGACGACGATGATGCGATGCGCCTGAGCCGCCAGGCGCTCTTCCTGAGCGAGTTCATCGAGCGCGAGATGCCCGGGACCCCTCTTCCCCAGCTTCCGCGCAACGCTGTCGTCCACGGCCACTGCCACCAGAAGGCGCTCGCCAGGATGACCGCCGAGGAAAAGGTGCTCCGGCGCCTGGGCCTCAAATTCGAATCCTTCGACGGAGGCTGCTGCGGGATGGCCGGGGCGTTTGGCTTCGAAAAGGACCATTACGATGTCTCGATTCAGTGCGGCGAGCGCGCGCTGCTGCCGCACGTGAGGGCCGCCGGACAGGAAAGCCTGATCGTCGCGAACGGATTCAGCTGCCGCGAGCAGATCGAGCAGACGACGGGGCGCCGCACGCACCACCTTGCGGAAGTCCTCGAATTGGCGCGGAGGGCATCCCGCTCAGGCCGCGGCCCGTAGCTTCTGGCCCTGCTCGATCGTGCGCGCGGCGGTGCGCAGCAGGGATCGCGTGACAAAATAGACGGCTGGAATCCAAAAGGGAGCCACGGCCGCCCATCCGAGGGCGGCGTGGAGCGCTGTGACCCCGAATTCCCGGAAGAATTCCCCGGGGTTCCTGCTGAAAAGGGACATCATGTAGGGAATCCTGAGGCTGGCGGTGCCGGTTCGCGTCAGCAGGTCTCCGAGGCGCACAAAGGCGACGAGGAGCGGAAAATAGATCGGCGTGCAGAGGGCATTGATTCCCTGGATGATCGGCTGGTTTAGCCCGAAGAGGATGCCGGCCAGGGCGCAGAGCGGGGTCGCCGTGCCCAGAAGCGGGAAAAGGCCCAGTGCGCTGCCGAGCGCTATCGTGAACGCTATCTTTTCCGGGCTCACGCCCTGCGTGAGCTGCTGGATCAGGGGATCGAGGAGCCTCCGTTGCCAGAAATTGCGGCGGACGGCCTTGGGAGAGGGATCGGGCATCGGGGGCTGGCGATCGGACACGGCATTTGCCTTGATCCTCTTGCGTGCCAACCGCAAGCCCGGGCGCTTCCGAACAGTGACGGACGGGTTAAAATATACCGGGCAGCAGCGCCTTCGTTCGCTTCAAGTACGCAGGATAGGCGTCGGGGAAATGCCGGGTCATGAGCGCCTCCTCCTGGCGGAACTTCCAGACATGAATCGCAAAAAACAGGACGATGGCGGCCAAGGCGTCTGGCGTGCCCTTGGCTATGGCGGTCCCGATCACCATCAGGAGCATGCCCGTATAGATGGGATGGCGGACCCAGCGGTAGGGTCCTTTCTCGACGAGTTCATGATCTTCCTTGTAGGTGATCGATCCGCTCCAGTTCCGGCCGAGGGAGAACCGGGCCCAGATTGCGATTGCCACTCCGGCCACGCAGAGGATGGCCGCGACAAGCGATGTCTCGTGGCCGTGGTGAATCAGGAGATCGTCTCCGAGGTGTCGCGAGCCCAGCAGGAGATAGAATGTCAGCACATTTGCGCCGAGGTACGCCAAACCCGTTCCACTGCTCCAGCGCTCCTTTGTGCGCTTCGCACTGAACGCCGAAGTCAACCAGACGACATAGAAGGCCAGCCAGCAGCCCTGGATGATTTTGATGGCCTCGGCATGGACGAGGGCGAGCGGAAGCATGGGTTGGGCGGGTTTGGAGTGGCCGGGTCACCTGCCACGCTGAACGCATGTCAGGACGGTTTCCAGCCCAAGCTGGCATCGAAGTCCGCTGCAGCGTTTGCCGGGGTTAGATTCCTGGCAGGAGGCTCGGCCTTTGGTCTCCTTGTTCAGGGCTCGGTGCGGCCTGATTGGGGCGAACCGAGGCCTGATCCGGCCGCGATTTTCGAGCGCGCGGTTCCTTGCCTGCCGGTTGCGTTTCGGGGGACTTTTCCGTTTCCACCGCATTGAGGTGGGCGGATGGCGCCACCTTGGGGGCGGCGGGAACAGACTCCGGGGTCGGCCGTCGCGATTCCTTGTCGCCCACAGGCGCTTCCGGCGCTTTCTGGACGGCTTCGAGACCCGCGATCTTATAGCCGAGCTGCGCAAGCTGTCCGTAGCAGTCCTGAAGGCGTGCAGCCATTGCGGAATCAAGACCGTAGGTCAGCTCGAGCCTGGGCGGCGCTCTTTTCGGGTCGCTCGGGTCCCTGTCTTTCGGTCCTGACGCGCTCTTTCCGATGGGCAGCTGCCAAATCACATGGACGCCATCGCGGTCCGCAAAAATCACGTGAAGGACCGGTGGGCTCGGATTGCGCGCAGCTCCATCGGCTCGTTGGGCGGCGGCCATTGCTGCGGATGCGATCCCGGCCGCGGGAACGGTCAGCGGTTGCTCAGGGATATTTCGAGTTCGGCTGGCCCGCTCTTTTTGGATGACCGGTGGTGGACGGGAATCCTCCCGCGGCGACCCTGACTCGTGGGCGCTCCCGGATCCGCGCTCCCTGGGGTTGGACCATATCGGGGATTCGGGCGGCGCGGGAGCAACACGTGCGCCCTGCATGGATCGGTCGAATATCCGGCCTATCCAAGACAGCAGGCGGCCGATTGGCGACGGCCGTCCGGCAGCCTGCTGACGGCTGATCTCGGCAGAACGCGCATAGTAATCGCTGAGCGCATGGCGATAGAGCCCATCCATGGACGCCACGGGAGAAGCGTACCCTTGGGCATCAAGCCGGACCGTGCGGCCGTCCAGGTCGAAGATTGCGCCCTGCGGACCCAGGCTGAGGTTTTCAAGGCGTGTGCTGCGGAGGCGGGGAGGGTTTGAGGCCATGGCCACTATTAAGGCAAGTCCCGCCACGGCGCCTTGGGAAAGGCCGCGGCCGGCCCGCTTGCTACAGTCCTGCGGATGTCCTGCATCCCCTTTTCCGCCGGCGACGTCGATGTCGTCGCCTACGTGCAATTGAGGGAAGCATGCCTGCGGCATGCGTTCCTGCCCACATTCCGGCATGGTGTCCTCCTGGATGTCGCCATGACGGCGCCCGCAAGCGAAGCTTCCCTGGCGGCCATTCGAAGGCTGACACACCAGGAGGTGCGCTCGTTCGAGGTGAGCGAAGGCGATTTTTCCCAGGCGATTTCGAACCTTGAGGCATTGGGGGAGGACCGTTCCGACGCCGTGCTGGCCGAGGAGGCTGCGCCGCCGTGTCCGGAATCCTGGGAATGCCACCGGCGCGGGCACCGTGAAGTCGCCATCGAACTTGTGCGGTTCGCGCACGACTCCCGGGCGTCAGACCTCCTGCTGGACGAGCAGGAAGAATGGCTCGATGTGGCGCTGAAGATCGACGGCGTGAAGGAAATGCTGCCGCCCATCGAGAAGGGGGAGGCTTCCGGCATCCTGAAGGCATTCAAGCAACTTGCGGGCATCTCCACGCAAACCGCGAGCGCATCGCGATCGGGCGCGGCGAGCGTGCCTGTCGGCGGGGGGCGCCGGGCCGACCTGCGGATCGAGATCACGGCGACCGTGCATGGGGAGAGCCTGGTTGCGCGCGTCCAGGACCGAGCGCTCCAGCTCAGCCGGATGCGGCACCTCCCGTTCGCCGATTCCGCCCAGCAGAGCGTCGTCGAATCCTGCCTGTCGTCGGGTCAGGGACTGATCCTCGCGACAGGCCCGACGGGCCACGGGAAGACGACAACGCTCTACGCATGCCTGGGCCGCCTGGATCGCTCCCGCGCCAATATCCGGACGCTCGAGGATCCGGTCGAGTTCGTCGTCCCTTGGATCACGCAGATCCCGGTCGGGGCAGGCACGGGGCGGAGTTTCGGCGACGGGCTCAAGAGCCTCCTTCGCCAGGCGCCCAATGTCATTCTCATGGGGGAGATTCGCGACTCCGAGGTGGCCCTTACCTGTGCCGAAGCCGTGGACACCGGACACCTCATCCTGTCCACGCTCCATGCGCGGGACGCGATTGGCACGGTATCCCGGCTGTTTGATCTCGGGCTCACGGGTCGGCAAATAGCCGCATCGCTCCTGCTCGTGATCGGCCAGCGCCTCATCCGGAAGCTCTGTCCGCGTTGCCGCCGGCCCGCCGGGCCGACGCCGGCGCAAGCCCGTTTTTTTGAGCGGCATGGCCTCCCGGAGCCGGAAATGCTCTGGACTCACGGCGAATGCAGTCTTTGCGGCATGCGGGGCGAGCGCGGGCGGGTGCCCGTGTTCGAACTGTTGCACATGCCCCCCTGCGGCGAACTCGCCGGCTGGATAGGCCGTTCAGGCCGCGAAACTTTTGACGAGCAGGCAATGCGGGCACGATGGCTCGCCCTCGGCGGCTCGCCGCTGGTTCGGGAGGGGCTGCGGCTCGCCGCCCGGGGCGAAGTCGCCTGCTCCGAGGTGCCGGGCTATGACGTCAGCGGGCTGTGACCCGGACGGCTCGTGCGGCAGTTGTTATTATCCACCCGTATGGAAAGCATTCCCGCCGAAATTTCCCTGCCGCCGGAGGTCAGGCGGCACTACTGGCATTTCGCGTGGGTCATCCACGAACAGCGTCTGATGGTCGCCATGCTCGGCGTCCTCCTTGCAGTGTGCGGATTGGTCTGGAGCCTTTCGTGGCATCTGGCGCACAAGCCGGCTGTGGTGGTTCGGGCACCGCCTTCCCTGAAGGAAGCGGCGGCTGCCTTCTATGGCGCCCCGGAGATCTCCTACGACCAGATGGTCTTCTTTCTCCATGGGTGCCTTCCGCTTCTCTATGCCACGGACGACGGGGAACGCCGCCTGCTTCCCCTGGCCCAGGGGATGGTGGCGCCGGCAATTTATGCCGCCGCGGAGCATCGCCTCGCCGAGGCCGAACCCGCGGTGCTGGCCAATCGGATCACGCAGAGCCTTACCATCACCGGGGTGAGCGACGTGATGTCGGATACCCGCAGCCGGCGCGCCGCCGCATTCGTTCGGGGATACGTCACGGTAACCGTTCACCATGCCGAGGCGGAATTCTTCCCCTGGCGGGCCCAGGTCCTGTTGGAGGTCAACCCCGTAAGCCGCCTCAACCCGTGGCCCTTTTATCTTCTGCGCTTTGAGGATCGCGCGGGAGCCGCTGCTCCCGGCTGGGACAAGTCGCACGACGACAGGCAGTGGCTTGATCGCTGAACCACGCCCCATGTCCGCAAAAGCCGATCACGCATCCGCAGAAGAGGCCATTGCGAATCCTCGCTGGTCCAGGACCTCGCAGAGCCCGGAGTTCTTCATCGATGAAGATGGCCTGTTCCATGGGTTTCGCCTGCTTCTGGCCGCGGGCGTCTGCATTCTTGCTGCGCTGATCGCCGGCATGTGGCGCCTTCGGGATGCCGCACAGACCCCTCCCGTCTTTGTCGGAATAGCCCACGGCCTGATCTTCAGCGGCCATCCCGAAGCAATTGCGGACGTCGGCGACTCCGATTTCAGCCAGCAGCTCTGCGACACCATCGAAGTTCTTTTTAGCCGCACGGAAAGGGGCCTTCCCCCGGAAATCGGGGACTTTTGCGGGCAGGAGGCGGTGGCGGCCGTTGACAGGGCTTATCGCGATGCCGGCAGCAAGTATCCCGCGGGCTACGTCCAAAGCCTTGCCCTTCAGGAGTCAAAAATTGTTGAAAGCCGCCCGGGCCGCCTGCGGCTCTATTGTCGGGGGCTTCTCTCGTCGCGGTCCGTGGCCGCCGCGCAGACGAGCCCCATATATCTGGATTGCACGTTCGCGATGCGCGCTCCGACAACCCTGAATGTCACGGGCTGGCGCCTCGTGCAGGCGGACGCGCTCAGCCGAGACGATTTTTACCGGGCGGAGCGCGAGCGAGCGGTTCACAAAGCCCTGGGACTTCCACCGAAGCCATGGACGGCACCTTGATCACGGGAGCGCGTCGTCTTCTTGTGACGGCCGCTTTTCTCGCGCTGCAGCTCGCCGGGGATGCCGCCGACGGGGCTGCGGCGGGCGTTCTGTCCTCCGGAGAGCTTCGCCCCGGCCTTCCTGCCGAGATTTACGTGGCTCCCGGCCGCGCAACGACGGTGCTTCTGCGAACCGAGCAAAAGGTCGCGTCCATCTCGCTGGCATCGCCCGTCGTGACTTGCCAGTACGACAAGGCGCTAAACCAGCTGGAAATCACCCCGGCCGCGCATTCCGGCGGAGCCGAAACCAATCTGAATCTCCGAATCGGCCCGAACGTCTATGTCCTGTTGGTGAAGGTGGTGACGGACGTGCGGGCTCAGTTTCTGCGAAGTTTTTTCCTGGCCGGCGATGCGACATCGGATGACGAGTCTGGATTGGCGCAGGCGCCTCCCGTAAAGCCCGCCGACGTCGACTTGATCGGTGCGGTGAAAATAATCGAGCGAGCAAAGGCCGACCCGATCTTTCGCTCCGCGCATCCGATGCTCCGGATCGACGAGCTCGATGCGGCGTACCAATGGAACGGGTGCCTAGTGATGCTGGCGGACGAGGCGCAGTTTATAGACAGGGATTTGCTCGTGCTGCGCGTCGAGTGGGTAAACCGGACCGATTCGGCTCTCTATCTCGATCCGACCCAATATGGCCTCTTTATCGGCGGAAGGAGGATTCCAATCATTGCGCGCTACAAGGTGGGAGTTGGATCGGTGATTTTTCCGGGACAATTGGAGACCGTCTACCTCGGCATTCAAGGCTACCGGCTGAGCCGGCACAACGAGTGGCGCCTGGCGCTGCCCCCGGACGCCGATGCGATCAATAGAATGGGGTGGTCGCTCCCATGAGCTGGTTCCTGCGTGAAAGGAAGGACGGCCGCCTTGCCGCGGGCTATGCCGTCTACCTTGTGTGCGGCCTTGCGGCCATATCCGCGGTCGTCGTCCTTCATCGGCGCGTGGTCGGCAGCGAGAGGGCGCATGTCCGGATGGGGCCGGCAAAGCCTTCGCATGTTGCGGCGATCACCCAGCCCGCCGAGACGATGTCGAGAATAGAGGTGAAGAATCCGCCTCCCTCGCCCGAGACGCGAAGCTTCCGCCTCGAGGATCCGGCTCCGGGCGCCACACGATCCCAGGTGCCAGCGTCCGGTCCCGTCGGGTTCGACGCCATTGCCGCCGCCCTGGAGCAGACTCCGCCCGCCGCCGCGAAGGTGCCTCCGGACGGGGATGCGATGAGTCCCCTCGATGAGACCGCTGCCGGCCGGCTGCGCGGCTCGGGCCCGGAATATGCGGAGCTTCCGCCCGCATTCCTGACGGAACCCGCGCGGGGCGAGCAGCGACTTTTCGGTTATCGGGACCCTGCGGGTGGCGAGGCCCTTTCCGGTCCGACGAGGACGATCGACGCCGCGGATCCTTCGTCCCGCGCCGTCCCACGTGGAACTTTGATATACGCGTATCTGTTGACGACAGTGGATACCTCAAATCCGGCTGCCGTGCTCCAATTTGCGGCTGCGCGCAACCTGGTCTTCAACCACCGCCTCCGGATACCCTTCGGCACGCGGTTTCTGGGAAAACTCTCCGGGCAGCCGATGCGCGACCGCCTCAACCTTGCAGTCGACGTCATGCTATACCCGGACGGGAGAGAGCTGCCGGTCACCGCATCGGCCGTCGAGGCGGACGGTGGGGGCGGCAACCTCCGGCCCGGGATAGCCGCGCTCTACTACCCGCCTCCCACCTGGGTTCAGCTTGCTCCCTACGCATCCGAAGTCCTGACGGGATCCCTGGGCGTTCTCGAAGCCCGGGCCCGCCCGCAGGTATCGCTTGGGCTCGGAGGAGTGAGCGTCCAGGCCCGCTCGGAGGACGATCCAAGAGCCGCGCTTTACCAGGGATCGGCGCAGGCGATCCAGGATTTCACTGGGGCGCGCCTCAGGGAATTGGAAGGCCGCTATGCCAGCTACTACCTCGTTCCCGCGGGCACCGCATGTTGCCTTCAACTCGATTCAGATCTGGATCTTGGAGGCGGGAGAACGTCTCTTGGGAGGGGACAGCCGCGCTGAGCGCCGACTCACCGATGAGCCCGGCAAGAAAGCGGTCAATGGCGCTCGCCGCGCTCCTGTGCGGTCTTTTTGAGTTTGGCTGCCGGTCTGCTCTGCCGGGCCGGCCGACAATGCCGCCGGCGACCGCAAGCCCAGCTCAGGCCCCGGTCCCCGCGCCGCCGGCAGTGCGGGCCCTGCCGGCCGCGCCTGAGCCGGTCTACCGCAGCCCGAAGATCGGCATGGTCTACCTGCGCGCGCATCAGGACGCCGAGGGCAGGCTTCTTGGTCCGCAGGTCATGTACCAGATCGTCGATCCAGGCGGCTGGAACATCGACGCGATCGAACAGGGCGAGGGTTACATTCCCGCGGCCAACCTTGAAGTTCCGCCGAATATAGGCTCGCCGTATGTCGTTCCCGCCAAGGAGATCCCGCCCGTGTCCGAGCGGAGCCCTTTGCTTGATCCGGCAGCGGCCAGGCAAGTCACGATCACCGGGCTGATGCGTCGGGAGGACCGGACGGAAGCCGAAGAGCTTGCCCGTGAAAAGGGCGGCTCAACGGCTGTCTATGACAACCAGGCCGGCTGGCTGCTCCTCCCGCCGAAGAGCAGGATGTGACGCGTTAATTCTTGCCGGCCGGTCCGTTTGCGCCGGTCCGTGGCACACGACGTGCTTTCCGGAGGGTGAATAATACTCTCATTAACAATCGTAACACTATTCCCATGAAGTGCGTTCCCCGAATCGCCTGTCTGGCTCTCTTTGTCTCAGGGCTGGCCGCCGTCCAGCCGTCCTTGTCCGCCGCAACCCTCAAGATCGGCTACAGCGACTGGCCGGGCTACACGGTCTTCGAGGTGGCCAACCAGAAGGGATGGTTCAAGGACGCGGGCGTGGACGCCCAGCTGGTCTGGTTCGACTACGGCCCGTCGATCGACGCCTTCTCGGCCGGCAAGATCGACGCCAACTGCGTCGTCGCCTCGGATGCCATGGGCGCGGGCGCTGCCGGAGCGAAGGCCAAGTTCATAGCCCTCATCGACTACAGCGAGGGGAGCGACATGATCGTCGGAAAGCCCGGCATCACTTCGATCAAGGACCTGAAGGGCCAGAAGGTCGGCATCGAGCTGACGCTGGTGGAGCACATGCTTCTGATCGAAGGTCTCGAACAGAACGGCATGACCGCGAACGATGTGACCCTCGTCGGCACCTCGACAAACAACACGCCCCAGACCCTTGCGTCGGGGTCGGTTGCGGCCATCGGCGCCTGGTATCCGATTTCCTATCAGGCCCTGACCCAGGTGCCTGGATCCAAGAAGCTTTTCACGAGCGCGCAGGCCAAGGGGCTGATCTACGATGTCCTCGCGGTGAATCCGGCCAGTCTTGCCGCGCATCCCGATGACTGGGCGAAGATCGCCGCAATCTATTACAAGTGCGTCGCCTACCTCATGGATCCCGCCACCCGCGACGATGCGATCAAGATCATGGCCGCCAAGGTCGGTGCCGATCCCGTCGTATATGGCAAGTATGTCCCCGGCACGCATTTCGAGACTCTGGCCGAGGCCAAGGCCAACTACAAAGGCGACGCGGGTTCAGCCACCAACATCCACGACTCGATGGTCAAGAGCGACAAGGTGCTGCTCGACATCGGCGCCTACAAGAACAGCCAGAAGGCCGAAGACTACATCTACCCCGACATCGTTCTTGCCCTTCAGTAAGGGCGTGTCGCTGGCCCGGTTCCTGCGAGTGAACTCATGATATGGGCTTGCGCGATAGGCTTGGCCTGAGGCACGAACTGCCGCCCCGGCGGCGGTTCGTGCTCATCGTTCTCTCGTTTGCGCTGCCGGTGGCCCTGTGGGCCGTCATAAGCTACGTGCCGTGGATCTGGCATCCCATGGTGCGCGTGACCGACCCGGGCTCCGTGGACTACTTCCTTCCGGGGATGGATGTGGATCGCGCCGTCTTCGCCCAGGAGGCCGCGACGGCGGTCAAGAAGGGGCTGAAGGTCCCCGAGGGCCACAGGGTCAACCCGATGTACCTGCCGCCGCCTCACAAGGTGGCGATCGCCTTTGTCACGGCCTTCACGACTCCGCCCAGGCTGCCAAGCGAGCCCTGGCTTCACGAAAGCCTCGGCCGGAGCATAGATACCATCTTCTGGGGATTCGTCATCTCGTCCCTATTCGGCCTCCCGCTCGGGATCCTGTGCGGGACCTACCGGGTATTCGCGAAGCTTCAGGAGCCATTCATCGAATTTTTCCGGTACCTCCCCGCTCCGGCGTTCGGGGCGCTGTGCGTGGCCATACTCGGGATCGATGACGCTCCAAAGGTCGCGATCATCGTCATCGGGACATTCTTCCAGCAGGTGCTCGTCATCGCGAACACGGTTCGCAAGGTCGACCCGGCGCTTATCGAGGCCGCCGAAACCCTGGGCGCCCGCGGCTGGCGGCTCATGACGGGCGTCGTGATTCCCGCCTCGATCGCCGAGATCTACACCGACATGCGAATCCTGCTCGGGTGGGCGTGGACCTATCTGATCGTCGCTGAGGTGGTCGGCACCATGTCGGGCATAACCTTCTTCATCACGCTCCAGGCGCGCTACCGGCAGTTCGACAACGTGTACGCGGCGATCGGGATGATCGGAGTCATCGGCCTGGCAACCGACATGACCCTCGCGTGGCTCGCCACGATCCTCTTCCCCTGGAAGCGGCGCCGGTCCTCGTCTCAGAAGCGGCCCAAGGCCGCTTCCCTTCTGGTCCAGGATCTCCTGGTGGATGCCAAGGAGACCAAGGAGGCCATTGAGCCGGCGGCACTGACCGACGGCGCTCCGAACCCCATCCGTTCCGAGGCCTGACTCCCATGCCCGTCGCCCACCTGAATCTGCCAGACTACCGGGAACAGAGCCCCGAGGTGGCCGCCCGGTTCAAAAAGGTCCGCGAGCGGCCCGTGGTCCTGAGCGTTCGCGATCTCTACAAGACCTTCGGGACGAAGGACGGCACCCACATCGCATTCGAAAAGATGTCCCTCGACGTCCATCGGCGGGAATTCATCTGCATCATCGGCCCGTCGGGTTGCGGCAAGTCGACTTTCATCAGGATCGTCGCGGGGCTCGAGGACTCTTCCGGCGGGGAAATCCTCATCGATGGGCACCCGGTCTCCGGGCCGGGCCCGGACCGCGGCATGGTCTTCCAGGGCTACACGCTCTTCCCTTGGAGGACGGTCAGGAAGAACGTGATGTTCGGCCTCGAGATGCGCGGCAAGGATGCGTCGATCGCCGACGTCGAGGCGCGCCAGTGGCTCGACATGGTGGGCCTCGGCAAGTTTGAGGGATCTTATCCCCACGAGCTGTCGGGCGGCATGAAGCAGCGCGTGGCGATCGCCCGCGCCCTCGCGAACGAACCGCGGATCCTCCTCATGGACGAGCCCTTCGGGGCGCTCGATGCGCTCACGCGGTGCAAGATGCAGAATTACCTGATGCAGATCTGGAAGAAGGTGGAGGTGACCATCCTCTTCATCACCCACGATCTCGAGGAGGCGTGCCTCCTCGCCGACCGGATCGTAGTCATGGGCGTCAATCCCGGCCGCGTGCTCGAGGTGATCGAGAATCCCATCTCCCGCCCGCGTTCGGCCGAGCAGCTTTTCTCGCCGGAATTCCTCGCGCTCAAGCACCGGCTTGAGACGCTGATCCACGCGCCGGCGGAGGCCGAGGACGAGAAGCTGCCCCTGATCAAACTCACGGAGGCGGGCGATGAGGTCGAGTGATGATTCGACCCATGCCGCCACCCGCCCCTTCAGCCCCGTTTTTGCCTCCGCCGCGGTTCGCCTGGCCCGATGGCAAACGGTGCGCCGCGATGATCTGCTTCGACGTCGATGGCGAGACGACCGCCCTGAGCGAGGACCCGCGGCTCGCCAGGCGGCGCACGCTCATGTCGCAATGCGAGTATGGGCCGCGGGTGGGGGTGCCTCGGCTGCTCGGCCTCCTCGAACACCTGGGCGTGCCCGCCACGTTCTTTGTCCCGGGCCATATCGCGGACCACCATCCTCGGATGGTGGATGCGATCGCGGGCCGGGGGCATGAGATCGGGCTGCACGGGTACCTGCACGAGAAGCTCGCCTACCTGACCGAGGACGAGGAGGAGGCGATCCTGCTCCGGTGCCTGGCGATCCTCGAGCGGCGGACGGGCGTCCGGCCCCGCGGGTTCAGGGCGCCCTGGTTCGAGACAAACGTCTGGACGGCCGATGTGCTCGCGCGCCACGGCCTGAGCTACTCCGCCAGCGAGATGGGCGACGACGTGCCCTACATGCATCCCAGCGGGGTCGTCGAGATTCCCGGGCAGTGGCTGCTCGAGGACTGGGAGCAGTTTGCGTTCAACGCGGATCCGCCGTGGGGCTTCGTCCCGGAAAACTGCTCGAAGGTTTTCGACCTGTGGTGGCGCGAGTTCGAGGCCATGCACGATTTCGGGTGCTGCTTTGTCCTCACGCTGCACCCCTGGCTCTGCGGCCGCCCGTCGCGCGTCCGGCTCCTCGAGGAGCTGATCGGGGCCATGCAGTCAAAGGGGGGCGTTTGGTTTGCCCGCGGCGGCGAGCTGGCCGACTACGTCCGCGCCCATCCGGAGGCCCGAAGGGAGACCGATTTCGACGCCGTTCAATCCCTGCAAAGATGATCTCCGCGTCCTCCGGCCCGGCTTCGCCCTTTTCCCCGCTCGCCGACTCCAGCGAGCCGACGCCGCTTCCGGGTCCGCCCCCCGCCTCCTTCGATGAGACGGTCCGGGGCCTGGCCGCCGCCGCCGATTTGCCGCTGGCCCGGGCGCGCACGATTCCCGCTGCCGCCTACACGAGCACCGCCTTCCACGACTGGGAGGTCGGCTGCCTTCTGCGCGGCGGCTGGCAATGCGTCGCCCATGTCTCGCAGATTCCGCTGCCCGGCGACTTTCTCAATCTCGATCTCCTCGGCGAACCGCTCATCGTCGTCCGCGACAAGGACGGGGCGGTCAGGGTCCTCTCGCGGGTGTGCCCGCACCGGGCGATGGACATCATGCCCGCGGGTTTCGGCTACGGCGGCCACGGCCCGGCCGAGGCGAAGCCCGGGGAGCCCGCCTGCGGGCACACGCGGATATTCCTCTGCCCCTACCATGCCTGGACATACGAGCTGGACGGGCGCCTGAAGGCCTGTCCGGAGATGCACCAGGCCGAGGGTTTTGCCCGCGACGACTTCGCATTGAAGCCGTTTCGCACCGAGGTCTGGCAGGGCTTCGTCTTCGTGAACCTCGACGGCGGGGCGCCTCCGTTCGCCGAGGGCCTGGGCGATATGGAGGAGGACCTTCGCGCATTCAGGCTGGACCAGGCCCGGCTCGTGGTCGCGCGCGAGTGGGACTGCCCCTTCAACTGGAAGGTCCTGGCCGAGAATTTCATGGAGAGCTACCATCACCTCGGCATCCATCACAAGACGCTGCAGCCGATGATGCCGGCCCGGGATACGTGGACCGAGGGCGAGCGGCGGCGGTATGTCCGCGCGCATCTCCCCTACAAAGAGGCGGTGCGGGAGGAGTACCGCGCCTTCGAGGCCCGGGGCGACTTCTCCGCAGCCCCGCCGCCGTTTCCGGGCCTCGACGCGCGCCAGAAGTCGGAATGGGGGCTCTTCCTGATTCATCCGACGTTCCTTCTCGCGACAGCCCCGGACCGCGTCATCTGGTACCGCCTCCAGCCGCTCGGACCGGACAGGATGCGGCTTCTGACGACCGCGCTTGTCGCCCCCGAGGTCGCCGCGCGCGAAAACTTTCCGGCCCTCCGTGACGGGATCGCCTCGCAGCTGACCGCCTTCCACCTCGAGGACATGCAGGTCTGCACCGCCGTCCAGCGCGGCCTGCATGCGAGCGGATGGCAGGAGGGCCGCCTGAGCCACCTGGAGATGCCGATCTGGCTCTTCCACCGCTTCCTCGCCGCGCGGCTCCGCGGCACATGGCCGACCGACGACCGTCCGGCCGCGCCGGGCCAGCGCCCCTGAGCCACCCGTGCGCCGTGTTTTCGCTCTCCGGAAAATGTGCCGTCGTCACCGGGGGATCCTCGGGCATCGGCCACGCCATTGTCCGCCGCTTCCTGGAGGCGGGCGCGCGCGTTCTCGTCGGGGACCGCAGGCCCCCGGCCGCGGGCATTGAGTTTTTCCCGGTCGACGTCGCGCGCGAAGCCGAGGTCGGAGCGATGCTCGACGCCGCGCGCCAGCGGTTTGGGAGGGTCGACATCCTGGTCAACAATGCCGGGATCCAGCCGCTGGGGGTGGGATTTGCCGATCTCACCGAATCGCTGCTTGAGCGGACGCTGTCGGTGAACGTGGCCAGCGTGGCCTACGGGCTGAAGCACGCGGGCCGCGTTCTCGCGGACGGCGGGCGCGTGATCAACACAGCCTCTTTCGTCGGCATGATCGGTATTCCCGGCGGGGCAGCCTACGCGACCTCGAAGGCTGCCGTGATTCACCTCACCCGGCTGGGGGCGGTGGAGCTCGCGCCGCGCCGGATCACGGTGAACGCCGTGAGTCCCGGCACGATCCGCACCCCGGCGGTCACCGATATTCCCCACAATCCCGAAATCGCGTTCATCGAGCAGCGGGCTCCCTTCGGCCGGCTCGGCGAGCCCGGCGAGGTCGCGGCCCTTTACCACTTTCTGGCGTCCGACGATGCCGGCTACATCACGGGCCAGAACATCGCGGTCGACGGCGGGCTTACGGCCGGCTGGACCGAGTACGCGCTGCTGCCGCCGGCAAATGTCCAAGAGGGGAGGTGGGTGGATGATCCCTGAGACCCTTGAGGCGCCCGTCGTCGTGCGGCTTGCCGGCGGCGAATTCGAAATGGGCGAGACGGCGGACGACAAGTTTGCCACGGACACGGAGCGGCCCGCGCACCGCGTAAGGATCGCCCGTGCCTTCTCGCTCGGGGCCCGCCCCGTCACCGTCGGGGAGTACCGAGCGTTCGTTCCCCGGCATGCGCCCGGGGAAGATCCACGGTGGCCTGTCGTGAACGTGAGTTGGGACGAGGCGGATGCCTACTGCGCACGCCTCGCCTCCGTGACGGGAGAGCCGTTCCGGCTGCCCTCGGAGGCGGAGTGGGAATTTGCGTGCCGGGCGGGCGGGCACGGACCCTTTTCAACCGGCGGCCAGATCGGCACGGGCGAGGCCAATTTCATGTACTCGGAGGAGGGGGAGCGGATCGGCCCCGGTGCGCGAAGCCCGGTCGCCAGCTACCCCCCGAACGCATTCGGGCTTCACGACCTTCACGGCAATGTCTGCGAATGGGTCGCCGATGCCTGGCATTCCGGGTACGAAGGGGCCCCGGCCGACGGCTCCGCCTGGCTGGATGGCGGCGATCCCCGCCGGCGGGTCATCCGTGGCGGCGCCTGGGACTATCTTCCGCGGCTGCTGCGCAGCGCCTGGCGCGACTCGCTTCCCCGCTGCCATCGGAGGGACAACGTGGGTTTCCGGGTCGCGCTGACGCCGCCCGCCCGATCATGAAGCTTCTCCTCTTCCGATCCCTTTGGTCGAACGGCTTCAATCTCAAGGCCGCGCTAGCCGATTGCCGTTCGGCCGCCTTCGACGGTATCGAGGGTCCGGTGCCGTCCGGCCCGGCGGAGCGCCGCTCGTTTGCCGCGGCTCTTTCCGCCGCCGGCGTCCCATTCATCGCCGAAGTCGTCACCGGCGGCGGGTATGTCCCCACGGACGTCTCCCCCGAGCGCCATCTGGACGACTTCCGGAGGCAGGTCGAAAATTCGCTGGAGTGCCGTCCCCTTTTTCTGACCGTGCTCGCGGGGTGCGACGGGTGGCCGCTGGCTCGCAGCGTCGAATTCTTCGGACGCGCCCTCGAATGCGCGGACCGCTGCGGAGTCGTCGCGAGCTTCGAGACGCACCGCAGCCGGCCCACCTTCAACCCCTGGGCGACCCGGGAATTGCTCGCGCAGATCCCGGGGCTCCGCCTCACCTGCGATTTTTCGCACTGGTGCTGCGTCTGCGAGCGCCTGGTGCTCGACGATGAGCCGGAGATCCTCGCCCTGTGCGCCGCGCGCTGCCAGCATGTCCACGCGCGGGTCGGCTACGACCAGGGTCCGCAGGTGCCGCATCCCGCGGCGCCCGAATATCGGGCGGCCCTCGGCGCCCACGAGGGCTGGTGGGATGCCATCTGGCTCGAGCATGCCGGCCGCGAGGCGACGACCATGACGCCCGAGTTCGGGCCCGACGGGTATCTCCAGCGCCGTCCCTTCAGCGGGGAACCCGCCGGGGATCTTGACGAGATCAACCGGTGGATGGCGGCCCGCCAGCGCGACCGCTTCAAACGGCTCCCGTTCGCGGGCGATTGACCGCTATCCCATGCCGCGACGACACGCCAACGCAACGCCCCCGGGCTCCTGGGCCCGCCGGACCTGGGAGGAAATCGGCCGCCTCGCGGAGCGGGGCCGGGATGCGGCCCTGCTCCCGGTTGGCGCCACGGAACAGCACGGCCCCCACCTTGGCACGGGGATGGATTCCGCCCTGGCCGAGCGGCTGTGCGCCGCGGCCGGCGCACGCGCGCGGGTTCCGGTCCTGCCACTTCTTCCCTACGGATGCTCGCTCGGCCATTCCCGGCGGTGGCCCGGGACGATCGCCCTCGGCCCGCAGACGCTGATCGCGGTGGTGACGGAGATAGGCGACTGGGTGCGGGCATCGGGCTTCCGCCGCCTGTTCATCGTGAACACCCATGTCACGAACGCCGCGCCCCTGCGCTGTGCGCTCGAGGTGCTGCGGAGCCGCCACGACGGCATGATGGTCGCCGTGGTCAACACCGCGGGGCTGAGCCCGCGCGTCGAGCGGGCGTTCCGTTCGGACGCCGCGGACTGGCACGCAAATGCCGCCGAGACCTCGCTCATGCTCGCCGTCGAGCCCGCCCTGGTGCGCCGGGAAAAGCTCCGGAGCTCCGACGATCCGGACCGCACGCGGGGCCTCGTGTTCTCGCATCCTGTAAACCGGACCAGCCGAAACGGGGTCACCGGCCGTCCGTCGCGCGCGCGCGCCGCCGCCGGACGGCGCCTCTTTGCCTGGATGGTCGCCGACCTGACGGCCCTCGTGCGGCGCGGCCTGCGCGAGCACCCGCCCCTGGACGCGCCCTACGGGGCGCCCCCCCATTCATCATGAAGAAAACCGACACAGAAATCCTCGAAATCCAGGCCGGCCTCAAGGCAAAGGGCGTCAAGTACTGCGTCGGCGCCTACGTCGACATCCACGGCGTGCCCAAGGGCAAGTTCGTGCCCATTGACCACTTCCTGCACTTCGCGCACGGCTCGGAGCTCTACACGGGCTACGCGCTCGACGGCCTGGGCCAGAGCCCGAATGACGACGAGATCAGTTCCGTGCCGGATCTCGACTCCATCACGATCCTTCCCTGGCGCCCCGAGGTGGCCTGGATGCCGGCCGACAATGAATTCCGCGGGCTTCCGTACGAGATCAACACCCGCGTCGCGCTGAAGAAGGTCCTGGCCGACGCGGCCTCGCTCGGGTTCGGCTTCAACCTCGGGATCGAATGCGAGGTCTTCGTCGTGAAGCTTGAGGCGTCCGGGAAGCTGGCGATCCCCAACCCGGACGACAATCTCGTCAAGAGCTGCTACGACGTGAAGCGTTTCTTCGACCGCTACACCTGGCTCGACAAGATGGCGTCGACGATCGGGGAGCTCGGATGGGACCTCTATTCCTTCGACCACGAGGACGCCAATTCGCAGTTTGAATTCGATTTCAAGTATGCGGACGGCCTCACGATGTGCGACCGCTACGTGTTCTTCCGCACGATGGCGAAGCACTATGCCGCGGAGGAGGGGCTCCTTGCGACGTTCATGCCCAAGCCGTTCGCGGACAAGACCGGCAACGGGGCGCACTTCAACATGTCGCTCCGGGAGCTCGCAACGGGACGCAACGCTTTCGCCTGCGAGCCCGCCGACGACCCCCGCGGCCTCGGGCTGACGCCGACCGGCTACGCCTTCATCGCCGGCATCCAGCGCCACGGACGCGCGATCTGCGCCGCGTTCGCGCCGACCGTCAACAGCTACAAGCGCCTGGTGCGCCGCGGTCTCATGAGCTATTATTCCTGGGCCCCCGTGTTCAACTCGTTCGGAACGAACAACCGCACGAACTCGATACGCGTTCCCATGGGCGGCGGCCGGTGCGAGAGCCGCAACGCGGACTCCGCCTGCAATCCCTACCTCGCGGCGACGCTCGCGCTGGCGGCCGGACTGGAGGGCGTCCGCGAAAAGCTCGATCCGGGCTCGCCCCAGGACGACAATCTCTACGAGCTCGGCGAGGCCGAGCTCGCCGCCCGCGGCATCCAGTACCTTCCGCGCAACTTGGAGGAGGCGGTCGAGGCGTTTGCGGCGGATCCCTTCGTGGAGCGGGTCCTCGGGACGGGCCTTCGCAACGAGTTCATAGCCTGCAAGTCCGAGGAGTGGAGAACCTACCACCAGCAGGTGAGCCAGTGGGAGATAGACCAGTATGCCCGGCTCTACTGAGGGCGGAGGGTTTTGCCGTGACGCGGGAGCGGGCGCCGTTACAACGAACCCCGATGGCCAAGCTCGAAAAGGTGGCGCGGTTCAGCATTTCCCTTCCCTCCGGACTGGCCGCCCAGCTCGACGGGATGGTCGGCGCCCGCGGCTTCAAGAACCGGTCGCAGGCGATCTCGGAGATGGTCCGCGCCCGGCTTTCCGAGCTCAAGGTGGAGTCGGGGACCGGAAGCACCGCCGGAACGATCAGCCTGATCTACGACTATCGGAAGCGGAACCTGCAGACGACACTCTCGGCCATCCAGCACAAGTACTACCTGCTGATCGTGTCGAGCATGCACGTGCACCTGGAGCACCACCAGTACCTCGAGGTGCTTCTGGTCCAGGGGCCGCCCCGGCAGGTGAGGCGGCTGGCGGACGAGCTGATCACCTGCAAGGGCGTCCGCCACGGGAAGCTCCAGCTCACGGCGATCGGCATCCCGCCCCTCCTCTGAGGGACCGTCCGGGGTTTGGCAGGGAAGCTGCTATTTTCGACTTCACACGAAAATAGAGAAACGTAACACTCAAGCCAGCATGCCGGCCGCTGCGACACCCCTTTTTACCAGGACCCTCACGGGGGCGGGCATGTGGTCGGCCGCGCTTTCCCGGGGCAAGACGCTCCGGCTGACCGATCTCGGGGGCGGCGCGAACACCGGACTCCTCCTCTACAACGCCGACCTCACGGTTGAGCGCTACAACATGCCGGACACCCTCAAGGGGCAGCATATATTCCACCTGCGGCATCCCTTCTGCCTCCATTCGGACATGGGGCGCGTGCTCGCCTCGATCACTGCCGATACGGTCGGCTGGCATGACACCGTCTGCGGGGCCTCCGACGCGGCGCTCGTCGCCGAAAAATACGGGATCCTGACCTACCAGGCCGCGCGCAACGATTTCCACCGGAACGGGCGCGAGTGCTTCCTCATCGAGCTCGCAAAGTGGGGGCTTGGGCCCCGGGACCTCGTCCCGAATGTCAACCTCTTCAGCAAGGTGGTCGCGGACGACGACGGCCGGCTGGCCTTCGTTCCCGGAAACTCCCGGGCCGGCGACAGCGTCGACCTGCGCTTCGAGATGAACACCCTGGTCGTGCTCAACACCTGCCAGCACCCCCTCGATCCGGACCCCCGTTACCGCCCGCGGTCCGTCCGGCTCGACGTCTTCCGGACGCCGCCGCCCGCCGCGGACGACCCGTGCCGGGTGTCCCGTCCCGAGAACGCCCGGGCGCTCCTCAACACCGAGAACTACTTCCTTCTCCGGGACTGACGCCATGAAGGAAAGCAATCTCATCCCCTCGCAGGCGGCCTGCCGCAGCGTCATTCTCGCGGGCGATCATTGGAGCCGCAGGATCGCGCGCGGGCAGATCCTGCGGATCGTCGACCTCGAGGGGAACCAGGCCGCGGACACCCTCTTCTACGATGCGGACGATCCGGCGGACCGCTACAGCGCCTGCGACACGATCCGGCACCAGGCGGCTCTTTACCTCACGACGGGCACCCGCCTCATGTCGACGGGGGGCCGCGCGCTCCTCACGATCGTGGCCGACACCTGCGGCCGGCATGACACGCTCGGCGGCGCCTGCTCCCGGGAGAGCAACACCATGCGCTACGCGCCCGACCGGGAGGCGATGCACGCCTGCCGCGACAGCTTCATCCGCGGCGCCCAGGAGTGCCATCCCGAGCTGGGAAAGCGGGACATCACGTGCAACATAAACTTCTTCATGAACGTCCCGGTCACGCCGGACGGCCGGCTGACGTTCGCCGACGGCGTCTCCGGGCCCGGCCGGTACGTCGAGCTTCGCGCGGAGCGGGACGTGATCTGCCTCATCTCGAACTGCCCCCAGCTCAACAATCCCTGCAACGCGTACAATCCCACGCCGATCGAGGCGCTGGTCTGGGACCCGCAGTGACCCGATCATGTTCGAGAAGGTCCTGATCGCCAACCGGGGAGCCATTGCCTGCCGCATCGCGCGCACGCTGCGCCGGATGGGGATCAGGTCGGTCGCCGTGTATTCGGAGGCCGACGCCCATTCGGCGCACGTGGCCGCATGCGACGAGGCGGTGGCGATCGGCCCGTCGCCGGCCGCGCAGAGCTACCTCGATTTCGGGAGGATACTTGCCGCCGCGCATCGGACGGGGGCGCAGGCCATCCATCCCGGCTACGGGTTCCTGAGCGAGAATCCCGCGTTTGCCGATGCCTGCTCCGCCGCGGGCATCGTGTTCATCGGGCCGACCGCCGCGCAGATGCGTTCCTTCGGCCTCAAGCATGCCGCCCGAGCCCTTGCCGAGGCGAACGGCGTGCCGCTCCTGCCGGGCAGCGGGCTCCTGTGCGACGAGGCCGAGGCCCGGCGCGAGGCCGCGCGGATCGGATATCCCGTGATGCTGAAGAGCACGGCCGGAGGCGGGGGCATCGGCATGCAGCTGATCCGGGCCGCGGACGAGCTGCCCGCGGCTTTCGCCTCGGTCGACCGGCTGGCCCGGAACAACTTCAAGCAGGGGGGGATCTTCCTCGAGAAGTTCGTGGGGCGAGCCCGCCATATCGAAGTTCAGATTTTTGGCGACGGGAAGGGCGGCGTGGCGGCCCTGGGCGAACGGGATTGCTCAACCCAGCGCCGGAACCAGAAGGTGGTCGAGGAGACGCCCGCGCCCGGACTCAGCGAGACGCAGCGCGAGCGGCTCTGGGAATGCGCCGTCCGGCTCGGTGCCGCCGCCGGCTACCAGAATGCGGGAACGGTCGAATTCGTCCTCGATGACGACAGCGGGGAATTCTACTTCCTGGAGGTCAACACGCGTCTTCAGGTGGAGCATGGCGTCACCGAGGAGGTCACCGGGGTCGATCTCGTGGAATGGATGGTGCGCCAGGCGGCCGGAGAAATGGACTCGCTGGCCGGATACAAGGCCCGGCCCCGCGGCGCCTCGATCCAGGTCCGGCTCTATTCCGAGGACCCCGGAAAGAACTTCCAGCCTTCCACGGGCCTCCTGACCGACGTTCATTTTCCGCCGGGGGCCCGCGTCGAGACCTGGGTCGAGCGCGGTTCGGAGATCTCCCCCTTCTACGATCCCTTGCTTGCCAAGATCATTGTCCGCGGCGCGAGCCGCGCGGAGGCGCTGGAGCGGATGACGGCCGCCCTCCGGGAGACCCGGATCCACGGTCTCGAGACAAACCTCGAGTACCTGCGCCAGATCGTGTCCTCCCCGGAATTCAGGGAAGGGAAGATGACCACGCGAACCCTTGGCTCGCTGCCCTACGCGGCCGCCACCGTCGATGTCCTCGCAGGCGGCACCCAGACGACGGTCCAGGACTATCCGGGACGCGTGGGTTATTGGGACGTCGGAGTGCCGCCCTCGGGACCGATGGATTCCCTGTCCTTCCGCCTCGGCAACCGTCTTGTCGGCAACGCGGCCTCGGCCGCCGGTCTTGAGGTCACAGTCCAGGGGCCGACCCTGCGCTTCAATGCGCCCGCGATCATCGCCCTCACAGGCGCCGTCATGCCCGCGACGCTGGACAAGGCGCCTGTTCCCTACGGGGAGGCGGTCGCCGTGAAGGCGGGCCAGACGCTCGTCATGGGCGCGGCGGACGGCCCGGGCCTTCGGGCCTACGTTGCCGTCCGCGGCGGCATCGACGTTCCGGATTACCTTGGGAGCAAGGCGACGTTCACGCTGGGATTGTTCGGCGGGCACGCGGGAAGGGCGCTTCGCGTCGGCGATGTGCTTCGGCTAAGGGGTCTGGTCTCGGATGGCAATGGGCCCGGTTCAGGGCCCATTGCCATCCGAGACCCTTCCCCTTCCAGGCTCCCCGCCGCGCTCGTGCCCCCGATCGTGCACGCGTGGGACATCGGCGTCTTCTACGGACCCCACGGCGCGCCCGACTTCTTCACGGACGAGGATATCCACGATCTCTTCTGCGCGACCTACGAGGTCCACTACAATTCGGCGCGGACGGGCGTGCGGCTCATCGGCCCGAAGCCGAGATGGGCGCGGCAGGACGGGGGCGAGGCCGGACTGCATCCCTCGAACATCCACGACAACGCCTATGCGATCGGGACCATCGATTTCACGGGCGACATGCCGATCATCCTCGGTCCCGACGGACCGAGCCTCGGAGGCTTTGTCTGTCCGGCGACGATCGTCCAGAGCGAGCTCTGGAAGACCGGGCAGCTCAAGCCCGGCGACAAGGTCCGGTTCCATCCCCTCACCGCAGCGGAGGCCCGCGCGGCCGAGCGCGCCCAGGATGCTGCGATCGAATCATTAGGGGGTCAGGTTGCGGATGGTGATAGGTCCGAAACCGGACACATCACCATCCGCAAACTGACCCCTTCCGGTCTGCCGACCGAGCCGGCCATCCTCCACGCGCTGCCCGGGCGCTCCGGCACTCCCGCGGTCTGCTACCGCCGCTCGGGCGACCGCTACCTGCTCGTCGAATACGGGCCGCTCGTCCTCGACCTGAATCTCCGCTTCCGCGTGCACGCGCTCCACGAGGAGCTCATCCAGCGCCGCGTGACCGGGCTGCTCGACCTCACCCCGGGCATCCGCTCGCTCCAGGTGCATTACGATCCGCGCGTGCTGCCGCTTGAGCGCCTGATGGAAACCCTTCTCGAGGCCGAGGACGATCTGCCGGGGCTCTCGGAACTCGAGGTGCCGACACGCATCGTGCACCTGCCGCTTTCCTGGGAGGATGAGTCGACGCTCCTTGCGATCCGCAAGTACATGCAGATCGTCCGCAAGGACGCGCCCTGGTGCCCGAGCAATCTTGAATTCATACGGCGGATCAACGGCCTGGATTCGATCGATGAGGTGAAGGAGATCGCCTTCGGGGCCAGCTACCTGGTGATGGGCCTGGGCGATGTGTATCTGGGGGCCCCGGTGGCCACGCCCGTCGATCCGCGCCACCGGCTCGTCACGACGAAATACAATCCGGCCCGCACCTGGACGCCGGAAAACGCCGTCGGGATAGGGGGGGCCTACCTCTGCGTCTATGGCATGGAGGGCCCGGGCGGTTACCAATTCATCGGGCGCACCTGCCAGATGTGGAATCGCTATCGGCAGACGCATGATTTCACCGAGGGGAAGCCCTGGCTTCTCCGCTTCTTCGACCAGATCCGCTTTTATCCGGTGAGCCACTCGGAACTGCTGCGTTTCCGCGATGATTTTGTGCAGGGCAAGACGCGCCTGAAGATCGAGCACGAGACCTTCAGCCTGCGCGCCTACAACGAATTTCTGGCGGCGAACCAGGGTTCGATCGATGAGTTCAAGGCCCGCCAGCAGGGCGCGTTCGACGCCGAGCGCCGGCGCTGGGAGGAGAGCGGGCAGCTGAACTACTCCTCGGGCGCCGAGGCCGCCGCGGCGCCCGAGAAGCCGGAGACGCTTCCGCCCGGCTGCACGGCGATTCCCGCGCACATCCCCGGGAATGTCTGGAAGATCACGACCGCGGCCGGAGCAGACGTGCGGGAGGGCGATCCGCTCCTCGTCATCGAGTCGATGAAGATGGAGATCACGATTGGAGCGCCGCGCGCCGGGCGGGTGCGGGAGGTCCGCTGCGTGGAGGGCCGGCCCGTGAATGCCGGGGAGACGCTCATCGTCCTCGATGCGGCATGAACGCTGAGACTTCCCTGCGCCTTCCCGCTTTGCGGGGCCTCTACGCCCGGGGCGAACTCACGCCCACCGTCCTCGTTGAGGAGATCTGGCGGCGGTGCGAATCCCAGGGCGATCCGGCTGTCTGGATCCACCGCCTCGGCCGTGACGAATTGCTCGCGCATGCCCGCCGGGTCGAGGCCAGGGGCCGCGACGCCCAGCCGCTCTATGGCATTCCGTTTGCGATAAAGGACAATATCGACCTCGCGGGCTCTCCCACGACGGCCGCCTGTCCCGAGTATGCCTATGTCCCTCCCGCGTCGTCCGCGGTCGTGGAGAAGCTCCTGGCGGCCGGCGCGATTCCCGTCGGAAAGACCAATCTGGACCAGTTTGCCACCGGACTGGTGGGCACCCGGTCGCCTTACGGCGTCCCGCGGAATCCCTTCCATCCTGAGGCGATTCCGGGCGGATCAAGCAGCGGGTCGGCGGTGGCGGTCGCGGCCGGGCTGGTCTCCTTTGCGCTCGGCACCGACACGGCGGGATCGGGCCGCGTGCCCGCTGCCTTCAACAATCTGGTCGGCCTAAAGCCGACGCGAGGCTGGCTTAGCACCCGGGGTGTGGTGCCGGCGTGCCGTTCGCTCGACTGCGTCTCGATTTTTGCCCTCACCGTCCAAGACGCCTTCGAGTTGGCGGCATTGGCAGGCGGCTTTGATCCGGACGACGCGTATTCGAGAAGGGGTCAGGTCTCGGATAGTGATGCGGCCGATTCCGG
>Ga0265313_10000410_pt1 | contig 46063 bp, 31 predicted proteins | sample 4123metaG_FD_203122 | JGI IMG/M metagenome (GOLD analysis project Ga0265313, IMG submission 203122) | Rhizosphere microbial communities from Carex aquatilis grown in University of Washington, Seatle, WA, United States - 4-1-23 metaG | ecosystem: Host-associated > Plants > Roots > Rhizosphere >... | reverse complement strand
TGGTAGTTTGCGGGTGTTGGAATGGAGAGAAGGATGGGAAGAACGGGAACTCGAACAAAGCTTTTATGTGCGCCGTAAAAGTGAACCTCAGGAAGGTTCCTTTGCAGCGAGCAATTCAGTTCTTGAGATCGCCAGGACATCTCAAATCGATCCGATCTGGAAGTACGCATTTCGGTTTGCGTCTGGGACCGCCAACCACTCGTATGTCTCGATTCTCCGCTTTGAAAATACTCCGACGTGTGAACCGTGCCGCGCGGAGTCATCGCGAGTTGAAGTTCCAATGGCACAAAACAGCGAAAGCGCCGGGATCTTCTCCCTTGGATTCCGGAGTGATTTAGTGGGGGTTGTCGTCGGAGGTGATTTCCAGAAGCCGAACGCGACAGATCGAACTGCAGCCATTTCTGAAGACGGCGGAATGTCTTGGAAACTCCCAACAGTTTCGCCTAACGGCTACCGCTCAGCCGTTGCCTACGACGAAGCAACGAAGAACTGGATCACTGTTGGTCCGAACGGCACGGATGTTTCTACCGATGATGGGCGGAACTGGCGGGCGGTTCGTCCTGATGCGGCGCTGCATGAAGCGCCGGACGCAAACCGCAATTGGAATGCGTTGTCGCTGCCCTTTGTCGTTGGGCCGAAGGGGCGCATCGGCAAGCTGGATCGTACCCACTTTTGATCGCTACTGTGTGGGTGGGGCAACGAATGCGAACGCGTTGCCGTCGGGGTCGGTGACCGTGATGCGATTGCGCTTCTGCGTGACGGTGAGGCCTGCCGCCTGCAACTGCTTTGTAGCTGCTGCGACATCGGCGACGCGGAAGATGGTTGCTGGTTGGGCCCCGGCTGCCGACGCGCGGATCTGGATGCGCATGTCTGGCGCGCCCGGTGCGGTGATGCGCAGGCCGTTGCGGTCCTCTCGCGATTCAAAACCCAAGCCGCTCACATAGAACTTGCGCGCGGTTTCGAGATCGGGAACCGGAAGCTCGAATCCCGTCATCAGGTCGGACACGCGATGCTCGCCGAGGTGCTTGCCCTGGCCGAGTGTGTGGCGCGAACCGGGCATGTACTGCGTGAATTCGGTGACGCGGCCCTCTGGATCCTTGAGTACCGTGAGCAGATTGCCCGCGCCCGCTTTGCGCGCAGGGCTTGGCGTCAAGGCGTGTGCCGCGAGCGTTGAGTAAAGCGCGTTCAGGTCGGCTGATTCGTAGCAGACGTGCATCCAGCCCATCTGCTCTGAGGCCGCGCCCGGAGGATAGACCTCAATGAACTGGTGATCGTTGACCTTGATAAACGACTCGGCGACTTTGCCTTCGGGACTGATGTTGGCGAATGCCTGCTCGAAACCGAGCTTCTGGAAGAATGCGATTTCTTTGTCGAGATCGGCGGCGCGATAGGCGATGTGGGCGATGCCGGTGATCTGGCTGGTTTGCGCTTGCAGAGACGCACCGCAGATGAATGCTATTAGGAAGATTGAAGTCCATCGTGTTTTCATTACGCCTCCGTGCAACATATGGGAGCGACGGGTTTGGGTTTGTGCTTTCCCACCCATGCAGCAGAATGCGCTGCATGGATGGGGCACCCGTTCATCTTGCAGCTGATTAGTAATTGTGAGGGCCGAGATGCTGGCTTACGCGTAGTCTTCCCGGTAGGGCGTGAACACGTCCAGCACTTCGCAGTCTTCGAGCGCTGACGCATGGTGCTCAACGCCGCCATCCACTACCAGGCAATCGCCGGCGCGCAGATTCCACTGCTTGCCCTCAGCCTCAAACAAAATGTGCCCATGCGTGACGTACACCATCTGGTGGTGCGGATGGCTGTGGCGCGCGCCTGCCCATCCTTTTATAAATGTATGGCGCACCATCATCAGTTGCGGATTGTAAGCGAGCACCTGGCGGATCATGCCCGGTTCAGGGGTGGATTTTGGCGTGGCATCGGTCGCGGTATAAGTTACTCCACTGCTCGTCATGCATCTCCTGGATAAAGATCAGCGATTGAGCCAGCCGCCATCGACAACGAGGATGTGTCCGTGCACGTAATTGCTGGCTGCGGAGGCAAGAAAGACGGCTGCGCCGGCAAGGTCTTCGGGTTCTCCCCAGCGACCTGCGGGAATGCGTTCGAGGATCTGACGCGAGCGCTCGGGATTTTTTTGAAGCGCCTCAGTGTTGTCGGTTGCAAAGTAGCCCGGCGCGATGGCGTTGACGTTGACGCCCTTCGACGCCCACTCGTTTGCAAATGCCTTGGTCAACTGGCCAACGCCACCTTTGGCCGCGGCGTACGAAGGCACCGTGATGCCACCTTGAAAGGTAAGCAGCGAAGCGATGTTGATGATTTTGCCGCGGCCTTTGGCGATCATGTGCCGGCCGGCATGTTGCGTGAGCCTGAATACGCTGCTGAGGTTTACATTGATGATGGCCTGCCAGTCTTCTTCAGAATGATCGACGGCAGGCGAGCGGCGGATGATGCCGGCATTATTGACGAGGATGTCGATGGCGCCGAAGTGGGTAATCGTGTCGGCAACCAGCCGCGCGCACACGGTCGCATCGCCAACGTCTCCGGCCAGAGCGATGCAGTCGACTCCGGTCTCGGCCACACGCCTCTGGGTATCTGCCGGCGGTTGCGATGATCCGTGCACGGCGACGTTGGCTCCAGCCTGGGCAAGCGCAATCGCGATTGCTTCGCCAAGCCCTCGCGAGGAGCCGGTAACCAGCGCAACTTTGCCCTTCAGATTGAATTTGTCGAGTATCAGGGGAATGGTCCTTTCAGCTTTTGACGACGAGCAGCAGCGCAGAAATCTGTCTGTGCCAGTTTAATTCGATCGGCGAACACTCGTATGCCTGAGCAGGCCGAAACGCAGAATGTGAGATTCGCGCGCCGGTGGCCGGATTCCTGTGCAAACGCAGGCGGAGTAAAGCATAATCCTTGTGGCCGGATTGGGGCCTGTTTTTCGAGTTTGAACCGGATTTGAAAGAGGGGATTGCCGTGAGCAAGAACGGATTGACGCGTCGGGAATTTGTGTGGGCAAGCGCGGGCCTGGCGGCTGCGGGAACCGCTTCAAAAGCGATGGGCAGCGCGAACACCGCCGCTGACGCGCACGTACATGTTTGGGAAAAGCACGAGCTTGAGTTCACTTGCGAGCGCGAATACGCCAGCGCTTACACCGACGCCACGGTGTGGGTTGACCTCACCGGGCCGGGCTTCAACAAGCGTGTGTACGGCTTTTGGGATGGCGGCAAGAGCTTCAAGGTCCGCGTGGCAGCGACCGCGCCAGGCGTTTGGCACTGGCGCAGCGGATCGGACCCGAATGACCCGGGACTCTCCGGTAAATCCGGCGCGTTTACAGCCGCGGCATGGACGGAGCAGGAGAAGCAGGAGAATCCGCTAAGCCGCGGGTTCCTAAGGCCCTCTGCCAATCGCCACGCGCTTGAAACTGCAGACGGCACACCGTTCTTTGTTGTTGGCGATACATGGTGGGGGCTCGGCACCAATCGATTTAAGTGGTACGACGACAATACGGAGCGGCCGATGGGGCCAACCGCGGGTTTTAAGGACTACGTCCGCTACCGCAAGGCGCAGGGATACAACTGGGTGAACATGATTGCGGCGTGGCCCAACTGGGAAACCGACGGGCTGCCGTGGCACATTGTCACTCCAGACGGGATCACTGTTCGCTCGGCGTGGCTTGAGTACGGCGCCAACAGCGCCAAGAACATGGACAACGAAGGCGGACGGCCGTTCCAGTTTCCGGGTAAGGTGCCGGGATACGAGAATGTTTTTGCAGACGTGGACCGCCTGAATCCCGAATACTTCAAATACATCGACAGAAAAATCGACTATCTGAACGCGAACGGCTTTGTGCCGTTTATTGAAGTGTCGCGACGTGATGCCAGTGTGCTCTGGAAGAAATACCACAAGTGGCCAGAGTCGTACGCGCGCTTTATTCAATACATCTGGGCGCGCTACCAGGCGAATAACACCGTGCTGAGTCCAATACACCTGGACGTCATCAGCGAAAGCGTTACGGTTCCCGACTTTATGCAGGCCATAAACCTGGTGATGAAGAAGTACGGGCCGCCGCCGTTCGGCACGCTGCTTTCGGCAAATGCCAACCCTTCAACGCTGGCCAACTGGGGAGAGGACTCGTGGGTGACGCTGCACCAGGTGGGCAACAAGCGCGAGCACGAATATTACTGGTACATGACGGAAATCTTCAATGAAACCCATTCGAAACCAGGCATTAACGGTGAATCGTATTACGCCGGATATAAAGATGCGCGCGACGTGAACTACAGTCATGGCGCGCCGGGCGGAACAGACAAAGACGACATGTATGTCCGCTCGTCCATGTATGGGAATTTTCTTTCTGGCGGACTGGGCGGCTACGTTTACGGGGCTGAAGGCATTTGGAGCGGCGATATTGAACCCACCGCGCCCACCAAAATGTGGGAGTCGTTCCAGTGGAAGTCGGGTGCGCAGATGCAGCACCTGAAGACGTTCGTGTATTCGATTGGCAATCGCTACCAGGACCTGGAGCCGAATGCGGGACTAGTGTTTCCAAACCAGACGCATAACGGGCTGACGTATGAGGGCTGGGCATTTGCTGCTCGCACGCGCGACAAAAACATTTTCCTCGCCTACTTTGAAAATGGTTGCCCAGCGGGCTTGGTGCGCGGCGCCAAAACGATGAGCCAGTACCATGCGCGCTGGTTCGATCCACGGCGCGGCACATGGCAGGATGCGGGTAGCGGCGTGCTGGAGGCGAACAATACCGGCGAAATTAAATTGCCCGATACTCCCGGCGATCTGGACTGGGGATTGAGCCTGGTGTACCAGGGACCGGCGCCGATACCTGACCATTTCTAATTGAATCTGCACGGTTTCTCGAAGAACCAGCGAAACGCGCACGCAGTTCAGGCAACAGCTGACCACCCCCGCGGCATCTGCATAAGTCGCGAGGGAAAGATTACTGCAAACCACGCCAGAGCACCCGCCTCACAGGACGCGGCAGTACAAGCCGCTAAATTTGCCGAACGGATTCCCTGAAGCGCTGAATCTCTGAACCATGGGCCCCATGACTCGTGGGCTGACAATGGTGCCTGTTTTCTGGTGGGCTTCTGGCGAGGAATGCAGGACTGGCCCCTGCGGCTTTACCATGCTGAATAAAGCATAGATAAGGGAGGAACGTACCTCATGACAACAGCAACGTCTCCGACGCTGCTCGTATTGGCCGCCGGCATGGGCAGCCGCTACGGTGGTCTTAAGCAAATTGAGCCGGTTGGCCCCAGCGGCGAAGCGATCATCGACTACTCGGTTTACGATGCCCTGCGCGCGGGATTCGGCAAGCTCGTTTTTGTCATTCGCAAAGACATTGAGCAAGCGTTCAAGGAGTTTGTTGGTGCGCGCTTTGAAAAGCACATTCCCGTTGAGTATGCGTATCAGGAACTCGACAATATCCCTAACGGATTCAAAGTTCCCGCGGGACGCACCAAGCCATGGGGAACAACGCAGGCCGTGCTGATGACAGAAGGCATGATTAAAGAGCCCTTCGCCATGATTAACGCCGACGACTTCTACGGTGCGGAAAGCTATCGCGTGCTGGCGGAACACCTGAAGTCCGGCTCAGCCGATTACGCCATGGTGGGTTTTGTGCTGCGCAATACGCTGTCTGATTTCGGCACTGTGGCTCGCGGCGTATGCCAGGTGAATGACGCCGGCTACTTGACGGGAATCCGGGAAATGACGGCAATTGCACATGATGGCGACCACGCTAAAGACACCGACGCCGAGGGCAAGGTGACGACGCTGACCGGTGATGAGCCCGTCTCAATGAACTACTGGGGATTTACGCCCAAGGTCTTCGGACAACTGCGCGAGTACTTCGTAAGGTTTCTGCAACAGAACGGTTCCGACCTGAAGAAAGAGTGCTACATTCCAAACACGGTGAACGACATTATTGTTGCCGGACAAGGCAAGGTAAAGGTGCTCAAGAGCAATGATCCGTGGTTTGGAGTCACCTATCGCGAAGATCATTCCCACGTCGTCGAGAACATTCAGCGGCTGGTGAAGGAAAGAAAATACCCCGAAAAACTGTGGCCATGAGCAAGGCAGATCGCGTGGGTGCGGCGGCGCGCCAGTTTGAGATCGATGGTGAGTTCGTTGGAGCGCAGCCATTTGGAAGCGGCCACATCAACGACACCTATCGCGTGGCATTTCAGAGGGACGGCAAGCCCTTCTCTCACATTCTGCAAAAAATCAATCGCAATATTTTCAAGAATCCTGACGCGCTGATGGAGAACATTCAGCGCGTCACTGCGCATTTGGGCTCCCAGGTTATGGACGAGCCGGACCGCAATCGCCGTGCTCTGCGGCTGATTCCTACGCGCAGCGGTAAAGCGTGGCTGGCTGACGAAGATGGCGATTATTGGCGCGCATACTATTACATCTCCGGCGCACGTACCTACGACGCAGTTGAAAACACAGATCAGGCATTCCAGGCAGCCCGGGCCTTTGGGCGTTTTCAGGAACTGCTTGCCGTTCTACCGGCTCCGCGCCTGCACGACACGATTCCCGATTTTCACAACACGCCTAAAAGATTTGTGGCTCTGCTGGCGGCAGTTTCCGCGGATACTGCCGGACGCGCAATGCTCGCCAAACCGGAGATTGAGTTTGCGCTCCAGCGTGAGCCGATTGCGAGTGTTCTGTTGAACGCAAATCTTCCCGAGCGCGTAACGCACAATGACACAAAGTTCAACAACGTGATGCTGGATGACATTACCGGCGAAGGCATCTGCGTTGTGGACCTCGATACGGTCATGCCGGGACTGGCTCCTTACGATTTTGGCGACATGGTGCGCACCACAACCAGCCCAGCCGAAGAAGACGAGCGGGACCTGTCAAAAGTCACAATGCAGTTCCCCATGTTTGAGGCGCTTGTGCGCGGCTACCTGAGTTCGGCAGGCGGCTTTCTGACGAAAGACGAACGAAAGCTTCTGGCGTTCTCAAGCAAGCTCATCACTTTCGAAATCGGCATTCGCTTTCTTACAGATCATCTCTGCGGCGACACCTACTTCAAGATTCATCGGGAAGGGCACAATCTGGACCGCTGCCGCGCGCAGTTCAAGCTGCTGGAATCGATCGAACAGCAGGAAGAGCGCATGGAGCGGCTGGTCGATTCGCTGAGCTAGAAGCTAAACGCCGCACCCGCGAAAAAGACGCCGGCTTCCAGCCCTGGCATGGTGCAAGTTATCCATCATCTGAAGTATGGTAGGAGCGAGACACTCGGTACAATCCGGACCGATTGTGAGGTTTTGATCGCGCTCCCATGCGTCGAATTCACGCCGGTAAATTAGTTTCGGAGGCTCACGCACTGTGCCGTTCGATGCGGCGGTGGCAGAGATCGCTGGCGCTCATTTTCTGCGGCGCAGCGTTGCTCGGCAACTCATTTACGAGCTGGGCACTCGATTCTTCCACGGCTCTTACCAGCTATGCGCGCCAAACGTGGGTAATGGAAAACGGGTTGCCGCAGAACACTGTGACGGCGCTGCTGCAAACTCAGGATGGATTCATCTGGCTTGGCACCGAAGCAGGCCTGGTGCGGTTTGACGGCAACAGCTTTCAGGTCTACGACCGCAACTCCGAAGCTGCCATGCCTGGCAACGACATCTGCTGCCTGTTGGAGGGGCCTAACGGGGCGCTATGGGTGGGCACCAGCGAAGGCCTGGCGCGCGGGCAGCAAGGCAAGTTCCGCGCTTACTCCATGCGCGACGGGCTGCCGAGCAACGGCATTCGCGCACTCGCGAGAACAAGTGATGGCCAGTTGCTGGCTTACACCGACCAAGGAACTGCGCGGCTGAGCGGTGACAAGTTCGTGACGCAAGCGGCAGGGAGCTCAGGAGCTAACCTTCCCGGCACTGTTGCAACCAGCGGCAGTGGCGCCATCTGGATGGGAAGCCCGATGAGCCCTGAGGCAGCGGCCAGCTTGTGGAAACGCATCGACGAACAAGCGGGGCTGCAAAAAGAGTCGGTCGAGTTCAATACAGTTCTCGGACCTGATCAACGCGTATTTGCAAGCAGAAACTTGCTTGTAGTCACACACGGCGATCGAGTTATCACGCAACTGCGCGCCGGCAAGGAGCTGCCCGGCAGCCGCATTCAGACGCTGCTCGTTGACCGGCAGAACGCACTGTGGATCGGCACGAACCGCGGACTTGCCCGCCTAGTCGCCGGCAAGCTTCAGGCATTTCCTGCGACTGACTTGCTGGGCAGTGAGTCTGTGCTGTCGCTGCTTGAAGATCGCGAAGGCAATCTATGGGTTGGCAGCGAGTCAGGCGGACTGCACATTCTTCGCGACCAGCGATTTAAAACGATTGGCACACGCGAGGGGTTGAACTCCGATTCGATTACGGCCATTGTGGAAGATCACGCCGCGAATCTATGGATTGGTACGCAGGGCGCTGGCCTGAACGTGATTCCAAGCGGCGGCATGGCCGCCGGTAAGGTGCGCACATTCACTTTGCAAAACGGCCTGATGAGCGACGTAATTCTTGCGCTTGCTGCTGCGCCGAACGGCGACTTATGGGTGGGCACGCCGGACGGCTTGAATCGCATACGCGGCAATCGCGTGGATGCAATTACGTCGGCCGAAGGATTGCCTGACGACTTTATACGGTCGCTCCTGGTCGACACCGACGGGTCGTTGTGGATTGGAACGCGGCGTGGTCTTGTGCATTGGAATGGTGCGGCAGATTTGCATACGCAGACCGGGATGCAGGTGCTGACGCAGGCGAATGGGCTGGGCAGCAACACCGTGGGCGCGCTGGAGCGCGATGCGAAAGGCGATTTGTGGGTGGCGACTTTTGCGGGGCTGTCGCGTTTGCACAACGGCCAGATTACAAACTTCACAACTGCAAACGGACTTTCGAGCAATGTACTGACGGCGCTGTTGCCGCGCAACGACGGCGCACTGCTGATCGGAACGCAGGATCACGGCCTGAACATCTGGGACGGCGGGAAGTTTACACCCGTGACGGGTGCGGGCCTGGATCAGGTTACGATCCATGCGATTCTCGACGACCGGAATGGCCACCTGTGGTTCGCAACTGACAGCGGAATTGCGCGCTGCGATTGCGTCGATGCGAAGCAGGGCCTTTCGCATTGGATTGAATTCGGCACCGCCGATGGGTTACGCAGCAGAGAGACGACGGCCAACAGTCATCCTTCAGCGGTTCGAACTGCAGACGGGCACCTCTGGTTTGCGACACCGCGCGGAGTGGTGGAGGTGGACCCGCTGCATTTCCCGGTCAACACTGTGGCGCCGCCGGTTGTGGTGGAGCGCTTTGCGGTGGACGACCGGGATATGAAGGATCTCGACCATCCGGCAGGGACCGGCTCCGGGCCTCAGATCTCCGCTGGCCACGTTCACTTTCAATTCGAATACGCCGGACTGAGCTTTACCGCTCCGCTCAAAGTGCGCTATCGCTATCGGCTTGAGGGTTTTGACAACAACTGGACCGATGCGGGTGCGCGCCGAACCGCCTACTACACGAACATTCCACCGGGACGCTACACGTTTCGCGTGCAGGCAGCGAACAACGACGGCCTTTGGAACACTACCGGCGCGTCCTTTTCGTTTGAACTGCGGCCCCACTTCTACCAGACCATATGGTTTTATCTGCTGCTTTTGACAGCAGTGGCACTGGTTATATTTCTGCTTTTGAAGCGGCGGTTGCGGCTGGCCGAGCGCGAGTTCCAGGCCGTGCTTGGCGAGCGCAGCAGGATTGCGCGCGAAATTCACGACACACTGGCGCAGGGCTACGTGGGCATTTCAGTGCAGCTTGAGATGCTGTCGGAATTGCTGCGTCAGCAAAAGGTTGACGCAGCAGCAAAGCAGTTGGATGTCACGCGCGGCTACGTGCGCGAGGGACTGTCGGACGCGCGACAATCCATCTGGGCGTTGCGCACGCAGGATTCTGGCGAGACTACGTTGCCGGTGAAAATCGGACGACTAGCGGAGTCGGCCGGGGGTGGCGCTCTGACGTCGCAGTTCAATGTGTTTGGCGCCTATCGCCCGCTGGATGCGGAGAAAGAACGCGAAATACTGCGCATCGCCCAGGAAGCCATCCATAATGTGAAGAAGCACTCCGGGGCCAGCGAGCTTTCGGTACACCTGAGGTATGATCCGGCCATGGTGGAGCTTGAAGTTCGTGATGATGGCGTTGGTGGAGCACGGGATCGAAAGGCATCCACACTCCACGGCGGCTTTGGAATGACGGGAATGCGCGAGCGGGCGGCCACTCTTGGCGGTAAGCTCGAAGTGACGAGCATTGAGGGTGAGGGAACGACCGTGCGTTTGCGGGTTCCGGCGCCGGGAGATATGCGCGAGCAGTCTGGAGAGATCAAGTGACGAAAGAAGCAATTCGCGTACTGATCGTTGAAGACCATAACGTGGTGCGGCAGGGACTGGTAGCGTTGATCAACCTGGCTGAAGGCATTCAGGTGGTGGGCGAAGCCGGCGATGGCGTTGAGGCGATCGCACAGTTTCGCAAGTTGCAGCCGGACGTAACGCTGGTGGATCTCCGCTTGCCCAAACTAGGCGGCGTGGATGTGATTCAACGCGTGCGCTCGGAGACACCGCAGGCGCGATTTGTTGTGCTGACCACATACGATGGCGATGAGGATATCTATCGCGCGCTTAAGAGCGGAGCCAAGGCTTATCTGCTGAAGGGCATGACCTCCGACGAGTTGATCACGACGATTCGCGAAGTTGCCATGGGCCGGTCGCACATTCCTGCCGCCATTGCGGAACGACTTGCCGAGCGCATGGGGACTGAAGATTTGACTCCGCGTGAAGCGGATGTGCTTGAACAGATTGTGCACGGCAAGAGCAACAAAGAGATCGCGACCGAGTTGGATATATCAGAGGCAACGGTGAAGACGCACATCAATAGTCTGCTCGGCAAGCTGGGCGTTACGGACAGGACACAGGCCGCAACCGCCGCCATTCGGCGCGGTCTTGTGCCGTTTGAGTCGTTGAGAAAGCCTACGCAATGAAGGGCCTGAAATCCATGAGTAAGACGATCCTTCTTTCCGCAGCCTTGCTGCCGTTGGCTTGTCTGCCCGTGATGGCTCAGAAAGCGGCGTGGCGACAGGCTACGGACGCCGAGCTGGCCTCCGTGTTGCCTTCGCGCGCGCATGTTGAAAGCGAACACATCGAGACCGAGATGCGCACCGCCTCAGGAATTGTGAACGGGCAGGGCCACTATTTTGCAGGAGTGGTGCTGCTGACGGCAGGTTATTCGGCGGAGGGAAAGTACTCGCATTACCTGGTTGTGCAAGTACCGTTGCGGGTGGGCGGAGTGGCGCTGAAGCCGGGCAGGTACGTCTTCGGGTGGACTCGTTCCAATACCCAGGAAGTGCTGCACGTGCATTTCAACGTGGCGGAAACTGGTGAGCAGGTGGGCGCCACGGACGCCCATTGGATTCCGAAACCGACGCGCATTTCGAGCCTGCGCATCTGGCCGCCGGGCGAGAACGCGATGATCCAGATTGGCCGGTTTGGAATCCCTTACAAGCTTGGCGCCGATTGACCGTACGGTTCTCCACCTTTTGGTTGATATTGCTGGCTTAGATCGGTCGCCTATACTTGCCAACATGTTGCAAGCATTCCGTACAGCCATCATTCTGGGACTGTTGACGGCAGTGTTTCCGGCCTTGATTTCCGCACAAAGTCAAGAATCCGGAAGCCTTCCCCAGAAGCAGCAGACCGATCAAACGGCTCCGCAAACCACCGGCAGTGGAGTTGATACCGGCGCTCCATCGGCGCCTCAGCTCGACGACCAGCACCGCCCCATGACTGCGGGCGGCTTTGTCGCCAGCGGCCCGGTAATCTTCAAAGATGTTTCAGAAAAGGCAGGCCTGACCAAGTGGACCCACAAAATGGGTACCCCGGAGAAGAAGTACATCGTTGAGACCGATGGCTCCGGCGTTGGCCTGATCGATTATGACAACGATGGCTGGCTGGATATTTACGTCGTCAGCGGCTCCACTTTCAATGCTCTCGACGGCAAAGAAACCCCGCCACACGCAGCCCTCTTCCACAACAATCACGACGGAACGTTTACCGACGTAGCCGCGAAAGCGGGCGTGACCAACGACCGTTGGGGCATTGGCGCAGCAGTGGCTGATTACGACAACGATGGCTGGCCGGATATCTTCGTATCGAACTGGGGCAAGAATCGGCTGTACCACAACAATCACGATGGAACGTTTACCGACGTCGCAGAGAAAGCAGGCGTGCAACTTGGCACCTGGTCTGCCGGAGCAACGTGGGGCGATTACGACGGCGATGGGCGGCTGGATCTGTTTGTTCCCGGCTACGTTCACTTCGACCGCAACAATCTGCCGTCGGGCGGCGAAGGCGATGTGCCCGATCAGTACTGCGTATTCCGCGGCGTGCAGGTGAATTGCGGTCCGCGCGGGCTCAAGGGCGAGCCCGATCATCTGTTCCACAACAATGGCGACGGAACATTTACCGACGTAAGCGAGAAGGCGGGAGTGGCCGATGCATCGGGATACTACGGGCTGACTTCGCTCTTCATCGACATCAACAACGACGGCAAAATGGACCTGCTGGTTGGCGACGACTCTACGCCGAACTATCTTTACCTGAATAAGGGCGACGGAACGTTTGAAGATGTGAGCTATGCGTCAGGCTATGCGCTCAATGAAGGTGGGCGCGAAACTGCGACGATGGGCATCGCGGCCGGAGATTTTGCAAACGATGGCAAGATGGACATTTTCAACACGACGTTCAGTGACGATTACAAGCCGCTCTATCGCAATGAAGGCGATGCCAACATGACGGACATCAGCTATCAGCTTGGCATTGCAGAGACGACGGTTCCCTTCCTGGGCTGGGGTGACGCGTTCCTCGATTACGACAACGATGGCTGGAAAGACCTGATGATGTCGGACGGTCATGTGTATCCGCAGGTGGATCAGCATCCGTGGGGCACGAGTTGGGCGCAGCGTCCGCTGCTGTTTCACAATGTTGCCGGCAAAAAGTTTGAGGTGATGCCTGCGGTAGAAGGCTCGGGCCTTGCGGATGTAATTGCCGGGCGCGGTATGGTTGCCGGTGATCTGTTCAACGATGGCAAGATCGACGTGGTGATCAACGTGATGGACGGCCATCCGGTGCTGCTGCGCGATGTTTCGCCGGACACGAACCACTGGCTTGAATTGAAGTTGACAGGCGCAGCCAAAAGCCCGCGTGATGCAGTCGGAGCCACGGTCTACGTGACGGCAAATGGAATGAAGCATCGCGAAGATGTGCTGAGCGGCGGCAGCTACGCATCAACCAGCGATCCGCGACCGCACTTCGGGCTGGGATCGGCGACGAACGTGGAGGACATTGAGCTGCATTGGCCCAGCGGCAAAGTGGAGCACTTCGCGGTACCCGGCGTGGATCGGATTGTGCCGATTACCGAGGGGACGGGAAGGCCGGCGGTGCAGTGAAATTTCATGTTGTCTCTTACTGCTTTTGAGTCCGTTCGAGTAAATTCCACGCTGGGGACAGAGAGGGGAATGAATGGACACGGGAACGCGCCAGTCAACTGAACCGCACAATCTCGCAGCATCGTTGCGCACGTTTCATACGGAGACGGGCCGGTCCCTGCTCGATCTAGTGGACGAATCACCGATATTGCTCATCTTTCTTCGCCACTTTTCATGTGCCTTCTGCGCACAGACTCTCGACCGCGTTTCACAGCGGCGGCAGCAGATTGAGGCAAAGCATGTGCAGCCTGTCTTTGTGCATCTGGGGTCGCCGGAACGGGCGAAACCTTATTTCGATTACTACCATCTTTCCGATGTCGAAAGAATCAGCAACCCTGAGGCGACGCTTTATCAGCTTCCCGACTTTGCCTTGTCGCGCACTAACCCTTATTTGCACTCGTTGACTCCGGCGGTCTTGATGGGCTGGTTCAAGGGTGCTCTGTTCAAGTATGGAATTGGCCTCATCAAGGAAGATGCGGAGCAGATGCCAGGCGTGTTTTTTCTGAAGGAGCGGAAGATCGTGCGCGCCTTTCGCCATCGAACAATTGCCGATGAGCCGGATTATTTGAAACTGGTTGGCGCGGGTTAACAGGAAAGACGGCTGCGCAGTGAAAGGCTCAGAAGCTATCTGATCAAGAACTAGATGCCGGTCCAGAATAATCTCCGCGTCGTCGAACATCCACCCGCATTGCGGTCCAACACCCCGGCTCCCCTTCCGGCACTGTCATCTTGAGGAGCGGAGCGAAGAAAGATCTGCGGTTGCTTCTAAATCTCGAAACCGCATTTGACGAAAATCAGGATTATTTCTGGATAGACGACATCCCAACCGCGACCTCGACGCATAAAAGGGTTATATAAGACGAGCAAGATTTGCACTGCACCCATCGCGACGATTGCCAGTAGCTTCTTGTCTGTATTCGTCGGAGTTAGTCGCTCTCACTATCGGAGCGGAAGAGACGAATATCAAAAAACAAAAAGCCTCAGCAGCCACCAAATCAAGAAAAGCCCGATGATTGCCACGGCAATGTGACCGATCCACTGGCCAGGCGTTTTGGGGTTTCCGAAGTTGAACACGTCGTAATGGTAGCATCCGTGCTGAAGGCAGAACCGCGACGAATTCGTGATTACGACGCAGCTCTTTGCGTTCCAGTCGTATGACCTCCCATCAGTAACCCCGCAGTACACAATTGCTTGACGTGTTGCTCGATGAGCAATTTCCCAATAAGCGACAATCTGACCGGAACCGTGGGACTAGTTTGCTTTTGTGGGTCTAATTCTCGTGATGGTGCGGTTTCGTGGATCCAGTCTCTACCGACTTTCAGAGAAACATTGCGGTATTCCCTGTTCGCGATCATCGTCGGTCGAGAACGCCGAAATTACTACGGCTCCACTATTGCTGACGCCCAAAAACGCGGTACAGAACGTAACAATCGGCAGATAAAAAGGGGCACATTTCAGTCGAAATGTGCCCCTTTTGCGATCGAAACTGCCGATTTCTGACCAATCAAAAACTGCCTGCCTTTAGAACGACAAGCGCGCGCTCAACTGGATTTCGCGGCCGGGCGTTGTTGCCTCAGTGATGCTGCCGAAGCTTGACGTATTCACGAAGCGGTTGGGTGTGCCGAGGTTGGTGTGGTTGAACAGGTTGAAGAACTCAGCGCGCGCTTCAAAGCGGGCGCTCTCCGTCACGCTGAATTCGCGAACCACACCCACATCCATCGCCTGCATGCCGGGACCATAGACTGAGTTCCGGCTCGCATTGCCGAAGGTATATGCCGGTGGCGCAGTGAATGCTGCCGGATTCATCCAGGTGGTGGCGTTGTGCGTGCCGGAGGGGAACACCGCTGCGCCGGTGACGTTGGCTCGAATTGGATTCTCGCCGACAACGGTTCCTGCATTTGCCGTATCGCCAAACACCGAGACGGTGAAGGGGAAGCCGCTCTCAACCTGGTATTCCATTGAGCCGCGCCAGTCGCGCGTTACAGCACGCGTAAGGTTGGTGCGATTCCACGAGGGAGCCGCATAAACCGCGCTCAGCGCAAAGCGATGGCGGATATCGCAGCCGGGACCCTTCTCAGCATTCAGGTTGTTGTCGTTTTGCGGGATGGCGGACTCGAACATCGGGTTGCGGAAGTCCGGCGCGTTCTCAAGCGACTTGGCAAAGGTGTAGTTGGCCAGAAAGCTGAGGCCGCGCGCGTAACGGCGACGCACATTCACGTAGCCTGCGTCATACCAGCTCTGCGAGGTGTTCTCAAGCAGGTTGATGGTGCTGACCGGAAAGGTAGTGCTGCTGACCGTGACGTTGGAAGGAAACGTTGTGCCCGAAACAAAGCTGATTTTCGGGAAGGGACGGCGCGGCTGAATGAGACCCGGACCGGGCAGTGCGTTGTTGATGAGATGCGAACGCTGCAGGTGGAATCCACCTGCGCCCAGGTAGCCGAGCTCGAGAGTGGTCTGGCTGCCGAGTTGCTTTTCGACAGAGGCACTCCACTGCTGGATGTATTGCGGCGGCGCATGCAGTTGCAGCGCGGTGTAGCTGACCACCGTTGTACCAAGTACCGGTTGAGGAAAATTAAAGGTAGTGATACTGGGGATGAACGGGTCGCTCTGCGAAGTTTGCGAGAACACATACGGTACGTTGTGGCGCTGGTTGCACCACGTATTCATGTCGACGGGCGTGTAGAAGATGCCGTAGGCAACGTGGACTACGATGCCAAGCTTGGGCAAGCCCTGGGCGAGTCCGAGCCGCGGCGCGAAGCGGGTGAGGTTGGGATACATCAACCCTTGCGGATATCCGTTTTGACCGCCGATGAAAACCTGCGGAGTTCCGCTGCTGAGATCGAGGTTGCTATTGGTGTACTTGATGTCGACAAGCGGGCTCATGAATTCGTAACGGAGGCCATAGGTGAGCGTTGTGTTGGAAGTAAGGCGCCACGCGTCTTGCGCGTAGCCGTCTGCGTACCATTGGCGAAGATTCATCTGCGGTACGCCGGCCTGACCCTGGCGTGCGGCAGGCAAGCCGAGCATAAAGCTGGCCAACGCCGATCCCGTGCTGCCGTCGTTGAGCGCGTTTTTCGTGGTGAAACCGTTGGTGAATTGATAGAAGCCGCGATTCTGGAAGAAGCCCCACATGGGCCAGATAAATCTTTGATAAGCCGCGCCGAACTTTGTACTGTGGCGACCAATTTGCCAGCTTAGCGCATCGCGGCCTTCAACCACGGTATCCCACGCATGCATGGGCGTGGCAAGGTAGTTGTCTCCCAGCGGGGAGTAACCCTGAACTGTGAAGTAGGGCGCGCCCCACGCTGCCGGACCACCGAATCCTGTCCCGGTAATGCCCAGCTCACTGACGATGTCGCTCTTGTTTGCGCTCTCAGTGGAATGGGCCATGGCCAGTCGCGACATGGCGACCGATGCCATGTTGACAGCATGATCCGAGATCACGCGAGTCCAGGCGATGGTGGCCTGCTGAGCAAGGTTCTGGTGGTACATTCCAAAGCCGGGAAGGCCCTCCGGCATAAAGCCATATTCGCTTCCGGCGGAGTAGCGCATAAAAGCTGTGTCGCCGTTCGCGAAGCTGTGATCGAGGCGGAATGTGCCTTGATCGTCGGTCATGCGCTCTTTGCGCGCGTCGAGATAGTTGTTGGCATCGTTGCCTGCGCCGACGACGGTTGGCTGGCCCATCATGTTCATTCCGCCCATGCCCATGGTGTTGGGCTGGGGCGTGTATTTATTAAGCATGATGCTGGCAGCCTGACCGATGCGGCTTGGGGGGATAACGTTGAGCACGCCGTTGTAAGAGAACTGCTGGCGAACGTACTGCGGATTCGTCTTGCTCACGGGCAGGCTGGGATTGTAGTTCGGATTCGCAGCCGTGGTATTGGGGTCGTAGATGTCGACGCCGCTTTGGCTGAAGTCACCGGCAGCTTCCTGGGGGGTCGGTACTGTGTCGACCATGACCATGTTCTGCACGAGCCGCAGCGCCTCGTAGTTCGAAAAGAAATAGGTCTTTTTAGCAAACTTGATGGGGCCGCCGATCGACGCACCGAAGTTGTTCTGGACGAGAAAGTTCATGCCGTCCATCTCGTTGAAAGAGCGGGCATCCATTGCGCCGTTGCGCAGAAACTCATAGGCAGTGCCGTGGAAATGGCTCGAGCCGGTACGGGTGACAATGTTGATTTGTCCGCCTCCTGCTCCGCCCATTTCCGCAGAATAGCTGCCGGTTTCCACTTGAAACTCCTGGACAGCATCAGGCGAGGCGCTGAAGTTTTGCGTGCTGAAGGTGGGATCGGTGTTGGTGGCGCCATCGAGTAGGAAGTAGTTGGCGTTGGGGCGGCTTCCGCCGATGCTTACAGCCGAGCGCTGGCCGGGGCGCCAATAAAGCGCGCTCATATCGCCGCTAGCCGCACCATGGCTCATGTGGGCGCCAGGAACAGTGAGGACCAGATCAATAAGCATGCGGCCATTAAGCGGCAACGAATCTACTGCGTGGCGATCAACGACCTCGCCAATGCTGGCGTCCTGCGTTTTGAGAAGTTCGCCGGTGGCCTCGACCGTGACGGATTCAGTGTTTGAGCCGATCTGCAACTGGAGATCAATGGTTGCTTGCTGACCCACTTCCAGAGTGACCGCCTGAATGGCCTGCTTGAAATTGTTGTGGTCCACACTGAGCGTGTAAGCGCCGGGGACCAGGCCCGCGATCTGGTAGAGCCCGGAGTCGTTGGACACGACGTCGCGCTTGGCGCCGGTTTCCACGAGCACGATGTGGATTTTCGCGCCAGGAATGGGGCGGCGCTGCGGGTCGAGGATGGAACCGCGTACCGTGGCGTAATTGCTCTGCGCCTGAACGGACAAGGCGAGCGCGAAGACACAAGCAATAACTAGCAGAACTTTCTTCGTCATGGACACTCCAAAATCGCGCCACCAACCGGAGCGCTGGAAGGCACGGAAAACGTGCGTTGTTGCGCATGAGCTCGATGGCTCATGCGCATAATGTGGAGCCCAGGGGAGGGCAAAAACGCGCTCAAATCTGGCTCAAGAAACGTAACACACAGGGGAAGACCAACTTCCGTAAGAGAGGGGGGAGAACTCTCGAGCCATTGAACTCCATAGTCGCTGCCTGGAAGTAGCGCTGTCTTCACCCTAAATGGGGATGGGCGCCTCCATCGAAAGGTGGAGATTTCTCCGCACCGAAAGGCCGGGTGCCTGTTGTCTATGGATGTAGGTAGAATAGTGAACGCGATGCTTCCCCAACGTTCGCCCATAAGGATTGCCGGTTTGCTCGGTCTGGCTTTGCTGGCCGAGGCTGCGGTATGCGTATTTCCAGTCGATAAAACGCAGCGGGCTTATGCTGCGGATGACGCGGCGGCGCAACGCACGGCCTATTCGCAAAACGTGGCAGCACATTACAACCTGCCATTTGCGCAGGACAAGCCGTTTTTGCCTTCGCATGCGACGACCGATACCGGCGAATTCATTGATCCCAAAAGTTTTCCCACGGCGGAATATTGCGGCCATTGCCACCAACAGGTTTACGCGGAATGGCGACAGACAGCTCATGCCAATGCGTTTCGCAATCCATGGTATGTGAAGAACGTGAACCTGCTGATTAACGAGCGGGGCATTGAGTACACGCGCCACTGCGAGGGCTGCCACAATCCCATCGCGCTTACGTCAGGATCATTGACGAAGGGTTCGCCGATCAAGCGCTCATTTGACAATGACGGCGTGACTTGCACAACTTGCCATTCCATTCAGAAAGTGAACAAACTTGGAACCGGCAGCTACGTGATGGGCGTGCCTGCAGTGCTGGTGGATGCCGACGGTAAGCCGATACCAGGACCGGTAGCGGACAAGGATATTCTGGCCCATCTCGATCGCCACGCGCAGGCGGTGATGAAGGACTTCTACCGCACCAGCGAGTTTTGCGCCGCATGCCACAAGGCGGAGCTGCCGCGGCAATTGAATCATTACAAGTGGCAGCGCGCCTTTGCTGTTTACGATGAGTGGCAGCAGGCCTCGTTCTCAAAGCAGTCACCGCTTCCTTTCTACGTGAAGGACAAAGTCTCGAAGTGTCAGGACTGCCACATGGAGTCCGAGCCGATAACGATGCGCGACTACGGCACAGAGCCGGGCAAGATTGCTACGCATCGCTGGGTGGGCGCCAATACGCTGATGGCGAAATACTACGGATACGATCAGCAGCTCGAGAAGACGATTGCATTCCTGCGCAACAAGGTGCTGAACGTAGACATCTTCGGCATAGAGCGAAACGGGCATGCGATTATCGCTCCGCTCGGCAATGCGAGCTTTACTGTTGAGCCGGGAGATGCGCTTACTGTATCGGTTGTCATTCAGAATAAGGGCGCTGCCCATACTCTTGTTCCTGAACAGCGTGATTTTTACGAGAGCTGGGTGGAGTTTGAAGCCAAGGATGCAACCGGGCGAGTGCTGATGCATTCCGGCGGTCTTGCGCCGGATGGCACGCTTGATCCGAGCGCGCACAGCTTTACCAATCGGTTAATCAGCGTGGACAACAAGTTAAACGATCTGCACCAGGTGTGGGACACGCGCATCCAGGCTTACAACAACACCATCAATTCAGGGCGCTCGCAGGTTGTGCGCTACGAGTTCAGTGTTCCCAAAGACGTGCAGGGCCCCATCAGCATGACGGCGAAGGTGAACTACCGGCGATTCAATCAGAAGTTCATCAACTTTGTGTTTGGCAAGCATTACGACATGCCGGTGGTGGAGATGGCGTCGCGCACGCGAGCGCTGGCGTTTGGCGATAACGGGACTGTGCCACCCGGTGACGATGACAATCCGGAGTGGATGCGCTGGAACAACTACGGCATAGGTCTGCTGGATGCGCAGCAATACTCTGAAAGCGTACTTGCGTTTGAACAAGTGGCTAAACTGCGGCCTGATTACGCTGATGCGTTTACCAACATTGCAATTGCGGACTTTTCGTGGCAGCGATACGGAGCGGCGCGCACTAATCTGGAGAAATCGCTGACGCTCGCTCCCAAAAATGCGCGCGCCCTATATTACCTGGCGCTTGTCGATCGGATACAGGGCAAGCTGAGCGCAGCTGTCGCCGACTTGCGCGAGGTGGTTGCGCAGTTCCCTAACTCACGCGACGCGCATCGCGAGCTTGGCTTCTCGTTCTACCAGCAGCAGCAGTATGAGGCCGCGAAGGCTGAATACGAGACCGTGCAATCGATTGATCCTGACGATCTTTCGGCGCACTACATTCTCTCCATCGTCTATCGCAGGTTGGGAATGAAGGACAAGGCAGCGCAGGAAGCGGCATCTTTCGCCGACCAAAAGGACGATCCTACGGCAACGACCTATGCGCTTGAGTTTCTCCGCAAGCATCCAGATGTGACGGCCGAAAGCGTGGCCTGGCATATTCATAAGCAGTCTGCAGTTGATAACCTGGGGACGGGTGGCAAGGCAGGACAATGAAGCAGCACTTCTCCGGGTGGATTGTAGTTTTTGCATTGACCGCGGCGGTTCCCGCGACCCACGCCTCCTCACGTGCCCAGCGTACGCATGGCGCCGAGTTGTTCAACGCCAACGGATGCGTGCATTGCCACACGATCGGTAACGTGGGCGGTAACAAGGGACCCAATTTATCTGGCGTAGGACGAACTGCGGCTCCGGCTGCGATGCGCAAACAGATTGTGGAGGGCGGCAAAGGCATGCCCGCTTTCGGCGAGGTACTTGAGCCGAAGGACATTGACGATGTAATTGCCTATCTTCGCTCCTGCAAGGCGAAACCCAAGAAACAATAAGCCCGTTTGCGCGAAGGCCCTTCCCGGGTTTTCTGAGCCGATCGTCGTGTGCAATAGAATCGAATTCAGATTCACGTACACTGGTGAAGTTCAATCAGGGAGTTGGGGACCTGCGCTAATGCTTGTTGCGACGACACGAAAGACCAGCTTGTTGGCGTTGACATTTTTGTTGTCATGCACGGCAATGGCCCAGCCGGTAAAGCGCTTTGATCCCGAGGCGGTGCGGCTGAACAACCGCGGTGTTGCGCAGATGGGACAGCAGTCGACGCAGAAGGCTCTCGATTCTTTTGCTGAAGCGTTCAAGAAAGATCCGAACTTTGCGCAGGCAGCCGTGAATGAGGCTATCGCACTGTTGGCTCTGCAGCGTCTGGACGAGAGCAAGCAACTGCTTAGGCAAGCGATCGCGATCAATCCCAACAGTGCGCAGGCGTGGTACAACCTTGGCCTGGTGCAGCACGGTGGAAATGAAACTGAAGCAGCGCTGGCCAGCTTTAAGCACGTTGCGACACTTGATCCGAGAGACGCGGACTCCTACTACTTTGAGGGCCTCTGCTATCAGGAACTGAAGCAGTTCGACCAGGCCACTTCCATTCTCGAACAGGCGCTTAAGGTTGATCCGCTGCATGCCTCGTCAGAGTTTGTATTGGCTCGCACGCTACAGCGAACGGGGCACACGCCGGAAGCGCGTGAGCACTTTCAGCGCTTTCAACATTTGACCAACACCAAGATTTCATCAGCCATCGGGCAAGGCTATGGGGAGCAGGGACGCTATTCGACGGTGACGGCCGTGGAGGAACCCGAAGCTATCAAGGCCGCGATGATTCCTGTGCATATGCGGGTGCGACCTTTTCCAGCGACCACCGGCGGAAGGCCTACCGGCGGCGCTTGCTTGGCAGACATTGCGGGCACCGGCCAGATGGACCTGGTGCTGATGCAGGACGGCGCACAGGCGATTAGCGTTCTCCACCGGCAGAGTGATGGAACCTTTGCCGAGTTGGATGCGGCAGGTGCCGGATTGAAGGCCAGCGGTCACACGGTTGCCTGCACTGTTGGCGATATTGATTCCGACGGTCTGAATGATCTGGCTATTGCGATGGATGACGGCGTGTTGATCTTCCGCAATCTGGGGCACGGAAAATTCAGCGATGTGACAGCGCAATCGGGTGTCTCATCGCGCAATCATCCCAAAGGAATAACGTTCGTTGATTACGACCACGACAGCGATCTGGATATTCTGATTACCGGATCGCCACTTAAGACCGGAGGCGCCGCGAACGTGCTGTGGCGCAACAATGGCGACGGTACTTTTACTGAACAGACTGAGCCCACCGGAATAGGTGGAAGCGGAAATACCGTTGCTGCGATTCTGACTGACTTCAATAATGATCGTGCCGTGGACCTGGCTGTTACCGGCGACGGCGCGCCTGCCATCTACGTAAATCCGCGTGAAGGCAAATATCCTGTTCAGCCTATCTACCAGAACGCTTCGCTTCCCCCGACAACCGGCATCGCGGTGCTGGACTTTAACAAAGATGGATGGATGGATTTTGTTCTGACGCATGCCGGTGCTCCGGGCCTGACGCTGTGGCGCAACGTTGTGGGCGCGGATAATGTGAGCAGAAAATTCGAACGAGTGGAACTACCCTTGCGTGGCGCTTTGCGGGGATGGGGAGTGACACCGATCGATATCGACAATGACGGGTGGATTGATCTGGCAGCAATTGTTGAAACGGCCAACGGCTCGCAAGTGCGCGTTTTTCGGAATCGCGGCAACGGCAGCTTTGAGGATGTGAGCCGCGCACTCGGCCTGGACCTCGTCCCGCTGCATGAGCCGCGTGGATTGATTGCGGCTGATGTGGATGGCGATGGCGCGCCCGACCTGATTGTGACGCAGTTGAATGCACCGCCGGTGCTCTTGCGCAATGACGGTGCGAACAAGAACCACTTTGTCCGCCTGGATCTGACCGGTTTTGCGGATAACAAAACCGCACTCGGCGTTAAGGTGGAAGTTTTTGCGAGCGGCCTCTGGCAAAAGTGGGAACTGCCAGGCTCCTCAGGATTCCAGACGCAGTCTGCACCGCAAATTCTGGTTGGACTCGGTGGTGCGGAGCGCATTGATCTGCTGCGAATCCTGTGGCCAACCGGCGTGCTGCAGGATGAAATCGATCTGCCGCAAGGCCCGGTGATTGCGATGAAGGAGGCCGACCGGCGCGGCAGTTCGTGCCCCGCGTTGTTTACATGGGACGGCCACCACTACAAGTTTGTGAACGACGTGATTGGCGCTGCAGTTGTTGGGCATTGGTTCACTCCCACGCGGCGCAACATTCCGCGGCCTGAAGAATGGATCAAGGTAGATGGCGATGATTTTGCACCGGTGAACGGCAAGCTGAGTCTTCGCTTCATGGAGCCTATGGAAGAGGTGAACTACATCGACCAGTTGCGGCTCGTGGCTGTGGATCATCCTGCAAACGTCGTCGTGAACCCTGACGAACGCTTCCTCGACGATCCTCCGTTTGCGTCGGGCAAAGTAGTAGCGAGCGCGGATGTGCGCCTACCGGTTGGCGCGTGGGATGGTAATGGTCAGGATGTGCTCGAAATTCTAAGCCGGCAAGATCATCAGTTCGCCAGTGGATTCAAGCCTATTTCGTATGACGGCTTTGCAAATCTTCATCCGCTCACACTCGATCTGGGAACGTTGAAGCCCGGTGCTCCGGTTCGACTGCTGTTGACCGGCTACATCAATTACTTCAGCGCCACCTCGCTGTACGGAGCGTGGCAAGGCGGACTGAAACCGATATCTCCCTATGTGGAGGCAGAGCTCGCGGACGGAACGTGGCAACGCGTTCTCGACGAGGCAGGTTTTCCAGCAGGGTTAGAGCGCACCATTGTTGTTGACCTGTCAGGAAAACTCCCGGCGGGTATGCGCCGCGTTCGCTTGATGACGAATCTGCAGATTTACTGGGACCAGGTACTGATCGATCAGAGCGAGGGCGCGGAATCTCGCACGACCGAGATGCCGCTTTCCGCTGCCGCCTTGCACTTCCGTGGTTTTCCAAAAGAGATTGATCTGCCGAGCCCCGGCGACCTTGATTACAACTATGATGTTGTGAGTCTGACCGGGCCCTATCAGCATGAACGCGGGAATTACACGCACCTCGGCAACGTGACTCCGCTAGTGCAGGCGAACGACAATCAGTTTGTGATCTTCGGCAGCGGCGAAGAAATTGCGGCTCAATTCGATACCGCCGATCTGCCCGCGCTGCCTGCAAACTGGAAGCGAGATTATTTTTTCTACGCCAGCGGCTACGAGAAGGACATGGATTGGTGGGATGCGTTGCCATTCACCGTAGCGCAATTGCCATTCCACTCCATGAGCAGCTATCCGTATCCACCGTCGGAGAGCTTCCCCGAGGACAAGGCCGCGCTGAATTATCAGTTGGAATGGAATGACCGCTTCGACACCGGCGAACCAACGGGGGTGCATTCTTTTGATTTCAAAACTCTACCGACAACTCCGAAAGACGATTTAGCGGCTCCCTCGAAGGCAGCCACCACGCCGTAATCCTTTCAGTTACCTGATGTTATGACGGCTCTCCACCTTTCGGTTGAGGCGCCGACATTGCCTACGCGCTACACTGACGCTTCCCCGGATTGGAGCGCGCAAGGTGCGCATGAGTTGGCAAGCACGATTTGCCGACACGCCGGATGTTCTTTTGAGCGAACAGCGGCGGGGAACGGTAGTCCCGGTACTCGATCTCGCGATCGGGGGCGATGAGTTTGTCACCATCGCCGGCCCGTGTGCAGTTGAGAACGAATTTCAACTGATGGCTACTGCTCAACGCGTACGCCGTTCAGGCGCGCGCATTTTACGCGGAGGAGCGTTCAAGCCTCGCAGTTCCCCTTATTCATTTCAAGGACTGGGCCGCGAGGCTCTGCGCCTGCTGGCGCGCGCACGAAGAGAAACCGGTCTGGCAATCGTGACCGAGGTGATGTCGCCAGAGGATGTTCCGCTGGTGGCCGAATACGCAGATATATTGCAGATCGGCTCGCGCAGCATGGAGAATTTCTCGCTCCTGGAAGCTGCGGCACGGTCCGGCCGGCCGATCTTGCTGAAGCGCGGTCTGGTGGCGACGATTGCGGACCTGCTGCGCTCGGCGCAGTTCGTTCTCGACAACGGAAATAAGAATGTCATTCTTTGCGAACGCGGCATCCGCACGTTTGATACGACTCTTCGCAACACTTTCGACGCGGCCGGAATTGCTCTTCTTAAACAGATAACGCATCTGCCGGTGATTGCCGATCCCAGTCATGCGTGTGGAGATCGCCATTTGGTTCCGATGCTGGCGCGCATCGGGATCGCGGCCGGCGCTGATGGACTGATCGTTGAAGTGCATCCAGATCCCGATAACGCCATGAGCGACGGCGAGCAGTCGCTGGACTTTGCGGCTTTCGATGCGATGATGGCCGGCCTTGAACCATGGGTTGCGCTGCGCAAACGATGTCTTGATGTGGTTGAATCCTCCGCCTTGCAGGCCATGGAGGCGGTTGGGTGAATAGCATATCCCGGGCAGTGATGATTGCTATTACATTGTCGGCACTGCAGCCGGTGGGCGCACTTGCGGAACAAAGGAAGGTAGCCGCGGGCGCAGACTTCGGCGACTACATTGTGACTGCCGCTCCAATTTACAAGCAGCTTGCTGAGTTGCGTGGCGAAGAGCGCTTCCCAGCTGGCGCCCGGTTGCTGCTGGTACACAACGGCAAATCTGAGCCGCTGGTGCCGGAGTTTGCAGCTTCAGTAGACGCCGACGTCTCGTTTGACGGCTTGTGGGTGATGTTTGCCGGAAAAAAGAACGCGGGCGATCCATGGCAGATCTGGGAAGTGAATCTGCAGGACCGCAAAGTGCGTAGCGTAGTTGCGACGAAGACAGATGCCGTGCGCCCACTTTACTTGCCCGGTGGCCGGCTGGTGTGGGCGCAACGGACAGCCAATGGGTTTGAGTTGGAATCAACCGAAGATGCGCGCCGACGGGAAGCGCCAGCGTTGAATCCAACGGCGGGGCCCGGTATTACACCGCTGACGTACATACGCGGCAATGCGTTCCCGACCGGTGTCTTGCGCGACGGCCGCATCATGTTTGAGGCGGGTTTTCCCTTTGACGCCGCAGCCACACCTGAAATTTACCTCGTGTATGCCGATGGCTCGGGCGTGGAGTCGTATCGCTGCGATCATGGCCGCGGGCGCTGGGGCGCGCGGCAGTTGGCGTCAGGCGATGTGGTCTTCACGCATGGTTCGGAGCTGGGGCGATTCAGTTCTCCATTTGCGCATGAATCTCAAATAGCTGCGCCGGCCGCGCAGTACGCGGGTTCAGTGGCGGAAACGGTTGCGGGTGCGTGGCTCTTGAGTACCAGGCAGGCTGGCCAGTCACACTACGCCATCAATCTCTGGAATCCAAAGCCGGTGTCTGGTGCGCAGATTGCAAAACTTGTGCCAGTGCTCGCCGTGACCGGTGTGGATCTAGTTGATCCGGTTCTTGTGGGCACACGGGCGCGACCCAATCGTCATCCTTCAGGACTGCATCCATGGAACTACGCAAACCTGCTTGCACTGGATGCGCGTATCTCGCGCGACGGCACGCTGCGCGAGACACCGGCGGAAGTGCGAGTGGAAGTGCAGGACGCGAACGGGCGCGCAGCTGTTGCCGGCAAAGCACCAGTGGAACAGGATGGCTCGTTCTATGTGCGCGTTCCGGGCGACAGGCCAATTCGATTTTCTCTTCTCGATAAGAAGGGCATCGTTCTTCGCCAAGAGCGCGGCTGGTTCTGGGCTCGCGGCGGAGAGCAGCGTTACTGCACAGGTTGCCATGCAGGGCCGGAACGTGGATCTGAAAACCGCGTGCCCGCCGTGCTGATGCGCTCGACCACACCAACCGATTTGACTGACTTGAAAATGATCCTGAGTCCCACGCGAGGAGGTCAGTGAGATGACCATTCGATCATGCGTTCTTTTTAGCGTCGTCTCAACTGCCTGCGGACTTACTGCGCAGACCGCGCCACAAGCTTCGCCGGCAGCCGCTCATCAAGCGCCTGCCGCTACGGTTGCAGGCACTTCGGGAAAGATTCGATTTGAAGACGCCAGCGACAAGGCTGGGATCCGCTTTACTCATAGCTTTGGATCGCGCCAGCTGGGCTCGCTGCTCGAAGGCACCGGCGCAGGATGCGTCTGGATTGATTACAACAACTCGGGGCTTCCATCGCTCTACGTTGTCAACGGCCGACCGCTTGACGATGCGATACATCCGTATCCGCTGAAAGAGAAGCCGAATCCCCTGCCGCACAACCATCTTTATCGCAACGACGGCAATGGGCACTTTACCGACGTAACCGAGCAGGCGGGTCTGAACCCGGACATGTACGCGGTCGCGGTTACGGCGGCGGATTATGATAACGACGGCTTTGAGGATCTGCTTGTAACTGGCTACGGAAAAGTTGTGCTTTACCACAACGACGGCAATGGGCACTTTACCGACGTGACCGCAAAGGGCGGCATCAAGGTCAACGGCTGGTCGATCAGTTCCACATGGCTCGACTACGACAAGGACGGCTGCACCGATCTGTTTGTGGGCCGATACGTCAAGTTCGATCCCAAGTATCGGAATTTTTACGCGGCTGACAATTATCCAGGGCCGCTTGATTACGCCGGCGAAACCAACATGCTGTTCCACAACAATTGCAACGGAACATTTACCGACGTGTCAGACAAGTCAGGCATAAGCGCCTTCGTCGGCCGCACCATGGGCGTGACCGCTGCGGATTTTGATAATGATGGCTGGGACGATATCTACGTTGCCAACGATCGCACGGAGAACTTTCTGTTTCACAACAAGCACGACGGAACATTTGAAGAGATTGCCAACGACACCGGAACAGCATTCGGACAAAATGGCGAAGCGACTTCATCGATGGGACCCGTGTTTACGGATTTCGAAGGCCGAGGCGTTCTGGATCTCTGGGTGACGGACGGCCACTACAATCGCTTCCTGCACAATACCGGCAGCCAGGGCTTTGAAGATGGCGGCGCTTCGAACGGGATCTCCCAGGCGAACGCGCAGTATGTGAGTTGGGGAACCGGTGTCTACGATTTTGACAACGATGGCAATCCCGACATTCTGATCTTCCACGGCGGGTTGATTCATCTGATCCCGCAGGAACACACGCTTTTTCGCGGACTCGGCAAGGGCAACTTTGAAGATGTTTCAGAGCAAGCCGGCGACGTGCTGAGCGTTCGCACGGTGGCCCGTGGCGCATGCTTTGCGGATTACGACAACGACGGCAAAGTCGACGCGTTTCTCGTAAATCTTGGCGCGTCGGGCACGCTGCTGCACAATGTCTCCGCCGATACGGGCCACTGGATTGCCGTTAAGCTCGTGGGCTCAAAAAGCAATCGCGATGGCATTGGCGCCCGCTTGGAAGTGGCGGCCGGCAACAAGCGCTGGACTGCGGAACGCGTTGCAGCCACGGGCTATCTCTCTCAGGATGACGCACGCGTGCACTTTGGTCTCGGCGCGGTTGCGGCAGTCGACAAGATCACAATTCACTGGCCTGACGGGCGCGAACAGATTGTCGAGAAGCCGGCGCTCGATCACGTCATCACCGTAGAGGAGCCAAAGTGATCGTGCTTCTCTCCCATTACGGATGGCGACGCGTTTTTGCTGCCGCGTTGGCCGGAAGCGGCGCACTGCTGCTCGGTATTGTGTTGCCTATGGTGATTCGTCCGGCGCAGGCCGAGAGACGTTCCACAAACGAAGATTTTGTTAACTATGCGTCGCCGCTTGAACTGCTGTTCTCGCCGGATGGTTCAAGGCTGTACGTGTTATGCCAGCAAAGCCAACAAGTGCGCGTGCTTGATGCATCAAGCTTCGCGTTGATCAAGAACATTGCGGTGGGCGGCGTTCCCCGCGGCATCGCGCTCTCGTCCAAGGGCGACCGGCTCTACGTGACTAATTCGTGGGACGACACTGTCTCGGTAATCGACACCGGCGCCTTAGATGTTGTGGCGACCTGGCACGTCGGCGCGGAGCCTTCTGGCATTGTGGCCGACCCGAATGCGGCGCACCTCTTCGTGGCTAACCGCGTCTCCGATGATGTTGCTGTTTTGAATGCACAGACCGGTGAAGAAGAGAAGCGTCTTGCCGGGGGACGTGGCACCAGCTATCTGACGCTCGCGCCGGATGGCGGCAAAATATACGCCACTCACATTTACCCCAATCCATCGTCTCGCCGCACCGGACTCGAGAACCGCACCGCGCCGGAATCGGAGATTTCAGTAATTGACGCGAAACGCGCGACGGTGATGGATCGCATTCCGCTGCATTCTATCGCGGGAGTTTTTCACCTGGCATTTTCTCGTGACGGCCGCCTGGGCGTTGTTGTGGAGTACCACCCGAAGAATCTTGTGCCACTCGCGCATCTGGAACATGGCGGCGCGTTCGCCTACACAATCACGCTCTTCGGCACCATGGTCGGCAAGCCGGTCGAAGTGCCGCTCGACGAACTGGATCGCTATGCATCGCAGCCTTTCGGTGTGGCGATTTCTTACGATTCTTCGCGCATGTACATCACTTTGGGTGGATCGGATGCGGTGCTGGCCATCGATGTACGGCGCCTGCTCAACTTTGTGAATGCGCGTCCGCGTCCCGCATCGGGTTCTTACGCTGCTGATCTTTCCGCAAGTTCAAATTATGTGATCGCCCGCATTCCAGTGGGACATAATCCGCGTGGACTTGCGCTGAGCGCGGATGGACGCAGACTTCTGGTGGCCAACCGCCTGGATGACACGATCAGTGTTATCGACACCAACACGTTACGGGTCAGCGCGACCGTTGAGCTGAACAGACAAGAGCCCGTGAATGTATTGCGTCGCGGCGAGCAGACTTTTTATTCGGCGCATTATTCCTTCCAGGGCCAGATCGGCTGCTCAAGCTGCCATATCGACTCCACATTCGACGGACTAACCTGGGATCTTGAACCGGACGGATTTGGCGTTGATATCGTGGACAACCGGCTGCTTGAGGATCTGCGCGGCACCGAACCGTTTAAATGGAATGGCGGCAATCCGAATATTCCTACCGAATGCGGACCACGCACCGAGAAATATTTCTGGCGGTCAGAAAACTATGACGATCTCACGCTTTCGGATCTCACCGTTTACGTCCGCACCATGCGGCTTCGCCCGAACCGCTGGCGGTTGCCAAACGGCGAACTGACGGCAGCGCAAGAGCGAGGTAAGGCAATCTTCGAGCGCTCAGTTGACAGATTTGGGAAGCCGATCACGGTTGAGAATCAATGTTCGTACTGCCACAGCGGCCCCAAAGGCACAAGCCAAAAGTCGTTTGATGTGGGCACTAGAAAAGCGACCGACGAATCAGGCCTTTTTGACACGCCCCAACTGGCGAATGTGGCAATGACGGCGCCGTATCTGCATGATGGCTCGGCGCGCACCATGGAAGAGATTTGGACCATTTTCAACCCTGCAGACAAGCACGGCCGCACCAACGACCTTACCAAGGATGAGCTGAACGACCTGGTCGAATACCTGAGGACGCGATGATGAGAGGCGATAGGAAATTAGTTTGGATGATTGCGCTGCTGGCATCTACGGGCGCGATTTCATTGCCTGTTTTCGTCGTCGGACAAAAGGCCGCTACACCGGCAGTCGCAACAAAGGCACATACCGCATCCGCCGCGAAGCAGAATGAAGAGCTACCCAGGATGCCGTTGTTTCGCTTTGACAATTTCACCACCGCGAATGGCTTGCCTGATAACCACGTCTACAGCGTGCTTGTTGACGGCGATCGCATCTGGGCAGGAACCGAAAACGGTTTGGCGGTCTACGAAAATCACGCGTGGAAGACCTACACAACGAAAGATGGACTGGCTCATCGCGCGGTGTTGTCATTGGCGCTGGATAAACGCACCGGCGATGTTTGGGCCGGCACCATGGGCGGATTGAGCCGCATCTCGGCGGGACGAATCGATACCTACACGCAAATGAATTCGGGCTTGAGCAACGACGTCGTTTACGGAGTGTCCGTCGAAGGCGAGAACGTGTGGGTGGCGACGGCCGCAGGCGCATGCCGATTGGATTTGCGCACCGGCCAATGGACGCTTTACAACGAGCGCAACACGCCGATGATCGAGATCTGGGTCTACGGAGTTTCAGCCACACCGACGAAGGTCTATTTCGGCGTGTGGGGCAGCGGAGTACTTGAGTACACGCAGGCCACAGGCCGCTGGGACAAATACGAAGACCCCGATGGCGAAACAGAGATGGTGCTCTTCAAAGACCAGGGACTGATTCACGAGATCGTCTCATCAGTTAGCTACGTTGACAACATTTTGTGGGCATCAACCTACTTCGGCGACAGCCGTTATGACGGCCGCTATTGGCACAACTTTCTTACCAAGGACAGCGGGCTGCCATCGAACTTTACCAACTCAGTAAAAGGCGTGGATGCAAATCGCGCTTGGTTCTGCACGGACAAGGGTCTGGCCTACTACGACGGCGCCAATTGGGCTGTTTACCGTCCCGCACTTGCTGGCGGTAAACCTGAAATGACGGTGCGCGACGCGAAAGGCCATGTAACCCGCGTGGCAGTTAGCACCGCGCCGGCACATAACTACATTCTAGGAATCGATTTCCAGGGCGATGACATATGGGTTGCAACCGCCAAAGGACTTAGCCACGGATTTCGTCAACATTAAGAAGTTAAGTAATGAAAGGATTCTCTACCATGAGCGCATTTGCAGAAATTCTGGATACCATTTCACACGCACCGATCAGGAAACGCGCGGTCACTAACCACTCAATTCTGAACGAGGCGTTTGCGTATGCAAAGCCCAGTTCGTTTTCGCGTGGAATGCGAATTGACTTGAACGGCGTAACCATTTTGCTGATTTCGGGCACAGCCTCCATCGACGAGCAGGGAGTGAGTGTTCATGTGGGCGACTTCCGAGCGCAGATGAGGCGGACGCTGGTGAACATCACCGGCCTGCTTGAAAGCGAAGGATGCACCTGGCACGACATCGTTCGGACGACGTGCTACCTGCGCGACATTGAGCGCGATTACGATGCGTTTAACGAAGAGCGCACAGCGTTTTACAAAGAACAGGAACTCGATCCGCTGCCTGCCTCAACCGGAATTCAGGCGATTCTGTGCCGCCCCGAATTGCTGATTGAGATTGAAGCAATCGCGATGTTCCGTACGGAGAAGGCAACCGACAAGGAGTAGCTGAAATGCAAAAGCGACTCTTGCTGATTGCGGCTTGTTGGCTTGCTGTGGGCTTTGCATTGCGGGCCACTGGACAAGCTGCGCCTATACCCGCACATGCGAGCAAAAACCAAGACGCGCATGAATGCGAGTGTGGAGCGCATCCGCCGGGTCCGCCGCGGGACCGCACCGTAAAACCCTACGCAAACGAGCCTGATGATCTGCGCCCTTATTCCAAATTTGCCACGCCCTACGATTTGAACTACATATCTCCTAACATTTATCTGGGAGCAGGAAGAGATTTGCCGGAGCCGAAGAATCTGACTGAAGTGCGCATTGGCTTTTTCGGTCCAATTGAGCACAATCCCGATTCGTTGTTCGGACTTCGCATGTTGCATGGCGCGCAGTTGGCGCTGGAAGAAGCGAATGCGCGAGGTGGTTATGGCGGCAAGCCGTTCCGCCTGATGCTGCACAACGACTACGACAACTGGCAGGCGAACGCGGTCTACGGCGATGATCGACCGACCGATCCGCAGATATGGGGCTCTTCGTCCGATGAAGCCGTGAAGATGATCTACGACGATGAGGATTGGGCGATCTTTGGTTCCATCAGCTCAGAGTCAACGCACATTATTCTTCGCGTTGCGCTCAAGGCAGAGATTCCGATCGTCAATTCCGCTTCGACCGATCCGACGATTCCTGAAACATATATTCCCTGGTACTTTACCGATTTGCAGGATGATCGCGTTCAAAGCTACGTGGTCGCACGCCGCATTTTTACTGATCTTGGCCTGAAGCGTGTTGCCCTTTTACGCGTGAACAACCGTTACGGTCGCTTCGGCGTTGCAAAATTCCGTGATGCATCGCGGCGCCTTGGGCATCCGGTGGTGATTGAACAAAAATATTTGCCGGGCGATCAGGACTTTGCGCGCCAGTTGCAGGTCATTCAGGATTCGCGCGCGGACGCGGTGGTTCTCTGGGCGGACGAGATTCCTGCAGCCCGGATCTTGAAGCAGATGCGCGCGCTCGGCATGAAGCAGCGCGTGTTTGGTTCCTACCGCACGCTGGGGCCCGAGTTTCTTGGCGAAGCCGGCGCTGCTGCCGAAGGATTCGAAGCAGTGTTTCCGTACGACCCTTCGCGCAAGGATCCTCTCTGGCTCGATTTCAATCGCCGGTTCGAAGATCGTTTCCATGAGAAGCCGGAGCAGTTTGCTTCGCTCGCGTACGACGCAATGAATGCGCTGCTTGACTCTATCTGCAAAGCCGGTTTGAACCGCGCGCGCATTCACGACGCTTTGGCGGATATTGAAGAGTACGACGGCGTGACGGGACACATGATCATGGATCCGAACCAGAAGAATGTGGCGCCGACGTACCTTGCTACGGTGCACAACGGTGAGATCACGTACCGTCCGGCTTCGTTCGATAAAAAACCTGCTGCGGTGGCAAAGCCTTACGCGAGCATTGACGAGGAGCCGGTCGTTTTTGCCGGGCCACGTTCGGCAAGTTTACAAGCCGGTCCGGTGCGCGTTGTACTTTTTGGTCCACATGCAGCGTCGATTGCGCAGTCAGCTGAAATTGTGGCTGAATTCGGCGAACGTTCAGGGGCAAAGAAACAGTGGATTGTGCTGCCTGTCGACAGCGAACAGAACTGGGGAGCCGCATCGACGCAGTTGGTCCACGCGCTGATGGACGATCATGCAGTTGCGGTAGTGGCGCTCGATCGCAACTCAAGCCATCTTGCCGAACAGCTTGCGCTCAAGGCTTTTGTTCCGGTGCTGGCATTGAGCGACGACAAGACACTTACTTCGGTGAACGTGCCGTGGATCTTCCGGCTTCCGCAGGGGACCGGGACCGCGTCGGCATTGCACATCTTGAAAGAGGCTGTTGCCAAAGTTGGCGCCGATCCAGAGAAGGTGCGCGACCTGCTGGCATCGGGCAGGAGCCTTTCAGGAACGGCGTTTCTTTCCACGGGTGAGTTAGCCGCGCAGCGGTAGCCTGTCTTTAACATTCATCTGAGATCATTGTTGGTTCGAGTCCATGGTTCGTTGTGAGCCGGTATGCCCTACATGAGCTATGCGGATGGCGATATACTTCTTGGGTAAATCGCAACAGGAGGATTGAAGATGCAATTGAGGCAAGGATTGAAATTACTGGCAGGTTTGGCGCTGACCGCTGGCCTTTCGGCCGTGTCGATGAACGCTTTCGCGCAGGGAAGCGCAACGGTATTGAAACCTGCAGATATGCAGAAGCTTTTGCCCGCTACCGTCTTCTATCGTGGACAGGTTGCATCGACGCAGCAGCGCAACTCGGGTGGTATCAAGTATCCCGACGGCTTCTATGTGCTGGTGAGCATGGTTGATACCAGCGGATACTCGACCGGCATTGCGGCCAAGTACCAGGCCTATCTGATTGCGGAAGCTCCCATCGAAATTGGCGGGCATAAGCTAGCGGCGGGGGCTTATGGCGTGGGGTTCGTTGCGGGTGACAAGTTTATTGTGACCGACCTGGGTGCACACGATGTTTTGTCTGTGCCCTATTCAAATGATCCTGGGCTTCAGCGGCCGACGCCGTTGCAGATTCTGCCCGATCAGGGCCCGGGGTTCCGTCTTTACGCAGGGCGGAAGTATGTTATTTTGACCCGCTAGTTACGAAGGATTTAGCCCCAAAAAGGAAAATGGGTGGCGCCTTACTCAAGGGCGCCACCCGAAGGCAAACTTGAACTTAGTACGGGAGACATTCTTAGAGTACGAGCTCCCTGGTATTGTGTCTTGAGTCATTCGAGTGAGCGTGAGCTCCATCAATAGGTGGAGAGAGAATCCCCGGCCAGCGGCAAGCCGGAGAGCCTTTTCAAGGCTAAAGCTCGCTCCCTAATTCGTGTCGGTCGTCCTCAAAAGAAAAGTGAACTGGATTGCGCGTTGTGGACCTTTTTGGGGCCCGCCGGAGTGTAGCTATAAGTACACTCGAATGCCTCAAAAGCTGGTACATGCGTTTTGTGAAACTGTGAACGCCGGCGCTGAGCCTTCAAGCATATCTTCCCTGAATTGTGCGCAAAAATTCTGATTCAATATCGCGTTCTTTACCGGTGAAACGGGATCAAAAATGCTTCGCATCCCCCACCATAAAGTCCAGATACCTCTTGCTGGATTCGTTATGTTCCGCCGGGATGAGGTACGCTCCATTAGCGGGTGATACCCATCCATCACCACTCTTTTGGGTTATCACTATTTGATCTTGAGTGATCGGTCCATCACCTCGGTACGGAATGAAACGTTCATTGTGGAGGATTGGCGGGTGGCCCACATCCCACTAGTTCAATAACAGTGGGTGCCCCATGTCTCGATTCTGAGACATGGGAGACCGCCGGCCTTAACCGGCCCTTTCAGAGTAGCGAAAATACTGGGGAAATTCGCTTCCGCGCCGGGTGGCAGTCCATTGACTTTCGATCTCGACTGTACCAATCACCCCTGTTGCATAGTGGCGAAAAATCGACCACTCCCAGTCTTCCGGCCTTTCCACCAAACCTCGCTTCACCGGATTGCGATGCATATACCTGAGCTTCTCTACCCTTTTTTCCTCATTGTGCACGTTGAAGTCGAAGTACCGCGCCTGCCAGAACGGTCGCTGCCTGCTTTGAACTGAGACCGAAAGCTTGAGCGCCTGGATTGCTTTCGAGAGTAACGCTCTTTTCGGCTCGCTGACCAGCAGGTGAACATGCTCCGGCATTACGACGTAGCCGCATACGACAAACTGATACCGCGTGCGCATCGACTCAAGAGGCCGCTCGAAGAGGCCGCGCGCCGCCGGCGTGCCAAGGTATGGGAGCCGACGGTAGCGGCTAAACGTGATGAAGTGGAAGCATGCGGCCTAGTGGTATCTGACTAGCCCCTCGGTCATGCCAGCATCCTACATCGTTGCGGGATAGTTGCGCGGTGACCGAACGCGCCATATGGAGAGCCGCGCTTTCCCAGGTCTCTAAGGAGACCTGGGGCACCCAGAATTGGTATTTGAATTAACATCTCCCGGACCAGGGCCACCTGCCGAACTGTAGTGGTATCCCAGGTCCCAGAAGCGGGACCTGGGGCACCCAGAGTTGGTGGATGAGTGAGATTTGCCCGACGTCGGCCACTCGTCGTTTCAGTACGGTCTTGCGCTCTGTGTCAGTTCAGGCCAGTTGTCGGAGCGGAAGGGTGTGGCCGGCAAACCTGCGCCGTTATAGAGCGTTGCCAACGGGTTCGATTGCCAGGCGTAACGCACCTCTTTGGGGTGTGGCACCGATGGCGATGAAACCACAATCGTGTCGCCTTCAATGCGGGCGTCGGCCCAGTACCATTTGTGGTCATCGCCGGCTACAGAAAACTCTCCGAGCTTGTCTCCCTTTGCCACCAGGCCGCCATCGGTGTGATAGAAGCGGATGCGGATTGAGTCGGGGAGCCGGTCAACCGATTTGAGGGTTGGTCCAGCATACGCAACTTTTTTGCCGTAGTACCCGGCCAGCGCACATGCGGCAACGCGCTCACCTACGGGCAGCTTTTCTTTGGCGTGAATATTGTCCGGGTCGCCTGTGTCGATGGTGACGGCGAGGCATGTATTGGGAACCGTCGCAGCTACGATGGCCTGCGACTCGCGAGTTTCAGTCCACTCGTCGCCGTCGACTGGCGTGGCACTGCGATGCTTGAACGCAGGCAGTTGAACGATGTAAAAGGGGAAATCTCCCTGCGCGAAGAGCTTGCGCCAGTCGGCAATCATGGCCGGAAGAATTTTGCGGTACTGGTAGCCGCGCGGCGAGTTCTGCTCGCCCTGGTACCACATGGCTCCGGCGATTGAGAGCGGCGCAATGGGTTGAAGCATGCCCTGATTGAGCACAGCAGGCATGACGGGCCAGTTTTCCCATGCGATCGGCAGCGGCTGCGGTGGGCGCGCATCGACGCTGATTTTTCCTTTCCATCGGCCGGCCAGCGGAATGCTTGAGCGGTCGCCGAGCACAAGGTGCAGCTCTTCAGGTTTGCCGAGGAATCCGCCATCGGGCTTGGTTTTTAAAACGCGAATGGTAATGATGTTCTTGCCCGGCTTCAACATGCCGGGGCGCATAAAGTAGACGCGCGGATTCTCGACCCACGAGCTGCCGCCAACGGACGTGTCGTTAACGTACACGGTGTCCATGCGCTCGATGGAGCCGAGGAACATCATGGCGCGGCCCGGCGGAAGCGGATCGGGCAGATCGATTTCTTTGCGGAAGTAAGCGAGCGCGGGTGTATCGGGCACGCCGAGCTCCGCGAATCCGCCGGGAATGGTGACCGGCTTCCAGTCGGAATCGTCCAGTGTGGGCGCGGCCCAGTTGTCTTTCATGCCGATGTCGTAACGGTCGTACCAGTGCATGATGTAGTTGCCGTATTCGGGACCGTTCTCCGCGGCTAGCCGGTCGAGCTCCGCAAGTGGAACATCGAAGTCGTGCAGTTTGCGAAGTGAATCGGCGCTGGTCCATGACTCCGCAGGCGTACCGCCGACCGCATCGACGACCAGGCCGATGGGAATGTTGATCTCCTGCTGAACCTTGCGCGCAAAGAAGTAGCCCACCGCGGATACACGCGCAGCCGTTTCAGGCGAGACTGTGTTCCAGTTACCGCCGATGAGGTCGTTGTGGTGATAGGTGGAGTGGCCGAACACTTCGAAGAAACGAATCTCAGGAAAGTTTGCCGCCTTGATTTCTTCGTCGGCGTTATTGACCGAACGGAGCGACAGGCCCATGTTTGACTGGCCGCCGCACAGCCACACGTCGCCTACAAGGACGTTATGCAGCTCGACGGTTTGCTTGCCGCTGATCTTGACGGTGTAGGGGCCGCCGGGCGCGGGTGGATCAATCTTTACCTGCCAGCGGCGATCGGGGCCTGCGGTGCCGGTTGCGGATTTGTCGCCAATCTCAACGCGAATCGTATCACCGGGATCGGAAAATCCCCAGATGGTATTGGGCTTGCCACGCTGCAGCACCATGTTGTCGCCGAAGATGACGGCAACAAATGGCGGCTCTTTCGGAATAGACGGAAAACCGGGAAACGGCCCGGGAGCCGCGTTGGGCGTTGGCTGCGCAAAGGCGCGCTGGTTCGGCGTCAGCAGGAAGGCGGCGGTAATTGCGAGAAAAAAATATTTCGAGATCGTAGATTTGAAGCTCGTTGTAAAGCTCAAGCAGGCTCCTTTATTGGCAGCGGAAATTCGTGGCGTCTTCAGTGTTTCCATTTCCGAGGTATTGGGCGTGGGCGGGATAGGCACACAGGGGGCGGCTTCGGCCAGGGAATGCCTTGCCCGTTGCGTTCACAGAATTGGGTGCGATTCCTTTTTCTACCCAGTTGACCACTGCGCCCAGCATGTCGAACTGATCGAGGGACGGGCCGCCGGCACAGTGCGTCATGCCCGGCACCAGAAAGATGCGGCTCCACTGCGCCACTTTGTCTGCGCCGCCGTTGGCGGGGCCAAGGGACTGGTAATACTGCAGGGTGTCGAGCGGCGAGAACCACGGATCACTATCGCCATGGAAGAAGATCAGCTTGCCGCCATTGCCGGAGAAGGTAGACAGATTTGTCGACGCAGGTTCGACCAGGGGATCAGAAGCACTCAGCGCTTCCTTGTCGACGTCTATTTCTGTCGACGTGGGATAGGCGCCGAATATGCCGCCGGAGTGCATCGCGAGCAGGCCGGGAACTGGCCCAGCGAGGGCGATGCCGGAGTCGTACAGAAAGCCCGGATACACCTGCCTGCCATAAGAGTTTTTCGGACCGGAGAATGCTTTCTTAATAGCAGCGGCTGCGGCGGGTGCAATGCAGGACTCGGTCTGACCGGGCTTGCAGGCAATCTCATTGGGATCGAAGTCGCAGCCCATTGGATCGAAAATCATGCCGTCGGCCACGCCGTCACGAGCGTCACACTTTTTCAGCAGCGAATCCATAAAGAGCTTGCGATCCACATCGCTGAGCAGTTTTTCAATTTGCGGTTTTCCCGACTCGTCTTTCGGAGCAGCCTGGTTATAGGCCACCGGAATCCACTTGCTGATGGCGAGATTTGAAAGTCCGGTGCGCATGGCAGGATCGCCTGAGACGATTCCGTTGAACTCGGTTGGGAAGCGCTGCGAAAGAATCATGCCCTCGCGACCGCCGGTGGAGCAGCCCACGAAGTATGAATACGAAGCGGGTTTTGCGTAATAGCGCGCGATGATCTGCTTGGCGAGCTCTGCAACTTCAGCGTTGGCCTGATACGCAAAATCAAGAGCAGCCTGTTGATCTTTCTGAAAGCTGAAATCAAATGCACCGCTTTTCGCTTTGTGTCCTGTATCTGTGCTGACGACAGCGAACCCGCGAGCCAGGCCCGACCTTCGCCCGGCGTATTGGGCCCCAGCGGGATAGCTAATGACGCCGTTGCCCCCGCCGCCGCCCTGCATCATCATGTCCCCGTTCCAGGCCGCTGCTTCAGGCAACGACAATTGAAACCCAATCCCAAAGTCCTGTCCACCAACGCCCTTGCGGCGATGCATCACGCCGTCGACACGGCAGTGGGCCGGCAGTTTTGCAGTAAGGCTACCTCCCGGTCCCGGTATTTGGGCGCCATCCGGTACGAGCACGGCATTCGTAATCTCAACACCGTCAACCTTGAGGCTGGCCAGGTCTTTACATGTGTCGGACTGCGCTGCTGCAACAGTACACATAAGCGCCAATGCAAAATAAAACGAGCCGGATCGCATCATGACTGTACCTTTCACTGGGGAAAGTGCACTGGTGGAGATATTCTTCAAGACGCTTGAAAGGGGATCTTGAGTTTCATCTGCGTATCGAAAATGGAGAACGATTGCGCCGGCGCGGATTCAGACGAACCACGGGCCGGCGCATCAGGGACTAGGCGCCCTTTTTGGGCGATTGCCAATAGACCGAATACTTCTGATCGCGGATACGGTACATCGGCATTACGTCGTATTTCTTTCCTTCGCCGGATACGCTGAAGCGAATGTCGGATTTCGAATCAGTCTGAACCCACTGATCGGTTTTCACGTCGGGCCCCGCTGCAATCTTCGGCAGGGCATCGGGCGGCGGCAGTTCTTTTCCGGGAGTGGTGGGACGGCCGTGAATGATTTTCATCGGGCCATCCGCAGGACCTGCTCCCAGATCGGCAGCCAATACCAGGGGGCCATAAAGCGCGGCAGTGACGGACTCATCACCGAGCAGCGGCTCCTGGCGGAGGATCATCGGCAAGCTGACGCTGATGGTGTCTCCGTCTTTCCACGCTCTCTTGATTGCGAGATAGGAGCCAGGATCAGCAACGGCCTCAAGCGAGTGACCGTTGATTTTGATTTCGGCATCTTTCGTCCAGCTTGGAATGCGCACGTGAATTGTGCGAACACCTGGGCGCGTGGATTTGATTTTGAGCGTTGTTCCCTGCTCTTCAGGAAACTTGGTGACCTGCTCGATGCCGAAGCCTTCGTCTTTCCAATCCAGCGTGGATGCGATGAACTGATTTACATACACATCGCTGTCGCGGCGGAAGTAAATGGTGTCTGCAAACTTGGCGAAATCTTCAACGCCGCTTCCAGTGCAGCACCAGAACGACTCTTCCGGCGAGTGGTATGCGCGCCAGTATCCGGCCGCGAGCGGGAAGAAGTACTGCTTCATGCCCTGCGCGTCCTGCGTACCGAGTCTGCAGTTGAACAATGCACGCTCGTACTCATCCATCCAGCGCGCATCCGCTGTCCAGCCAAAGACCAGGCGTTGGAGCTTCATCAGGTTGTAGGCCACGCAGCACTCGGCATTCGTCCAGCCCAGTGTTCCTTCGAGGTGACCTGCGGGCGTCTTCCAGTGTTCGTCGAGACTCGTATTGCCAATGACGTAGTTGCGCGCGGTGAGCACTTCTTCAAGGAAGTACTCGGCGATCTGCTGATAGCGGCGATCGCCGGTAACCTCATACATTCGCGCTGCGCCAATGATTTTGGGAACGTGTGTGTTGGCGTGCAATCCAGTCAGCTCATCGCGGCGGCTGGCGAGAGGATCGAGGAAGTTGGGCTGCTCAAACAGATGCGCCGTAGCAAGATAGCGATCCTTCTTTGTGACGGCGGCGAGGTTCACTAGAACTTCATTCATGCCGCCGTACTCAACGCGCAACATCCGCTGGCGCTGATCGTTGCTGATGCCGGTAAAGTACTCGCCCACCCAGCGCGCCATGCCTTCGGCAACTCGCAGGGCGTCAGTGTTGCCGGTCAGCGTGTACATATCGAGCAGGCCGGCCATGATCTTGTGATAAGTGTAGAAGGGCGCCCACACTGGCTTTCCTTCAGCCAGGTGCTCAAACAAATCGGTGGGATAGGCGCTCAGGTAACCCGACGGATTCTTCTTCTGGCAGGCATCGAGCCCTGCAATCATTTCATTGCCACGGTTCTTCAGGTCAGTGTTGCCTGATCCAGCGGAGGCAAGCGCCACGGCCGACAAATAGTGCCCACCGGCGAAGTGGCCGCGCAATTCACAGGTTGGATCTTCCCAGCCTTTGTACGGAGTGGCAGTGGATGTGATGCCGGAGGTGAGGCGGAACGTGTGCAACAGGCGATCGGCCGTGAGCGAATCGAGATAACGCGAGTTCAGCTCCTCCTGCTCCTTGAAGATTCCGGCGGTCAGGCGCACAGAATTCAGCGGAAATGGTTCGAGCTTTCCGGCGGGGTGCTCGGAAGTGTCCGCGTACAAAGCTTTGGTGAGAGCCGATTGACCGACGAGAGTCAGGCCGGCAGCGCCGGCACTGGTCTTGAGAAAACTGCGACGCGAACGATTGATCATTGCTAATCTCCTGCTGATGCGTGCTTACTGGCAGCTCGCCTGAAAGCACAGGTTCTTGCTGAAAAACGGCATGACATGATTCTGGAACCTATCTGCGACAACGCTGGTGTGCGTGCCGTGATAGATCTCAAAACTATTGGCGATGGCGTAAGTATCGAGAATGTTATGCAGCTTGATGGTGTCAAAACGCAAGCCATCCTGATCGCCTACATCGATTGCGATGGCGTGATACTGCCGTAAATTGCCGATGTACTGGTCGATAAAGGCCAGTGGCGCGTTGGCCGCCCACTTGGCCGCGATCTCCGACTGCGGTTCGCCATTCTTGACCGGCAGATCAAAATACAGCGGTGGATTTTTGGGATCGGGCGAGAACGCAGCCGCCATGGCCAGATACACTCGCGGAATGAACGGCAGGCTTGCCGATTCTGACGGCGATTTAACCGCTTCAATGCTGGCGGCGACGTCTTTGTTTGCGAACGCCGCAGTCTGAGGCGACATGCAGCAGGGGCTCATGATGTACAGACTTCCGAAGACATCGGGATGCTTCATGCCGATGCGCGATGCGCCGTAGCCTCCCATGGAGTGGCCAACCAGTCCGCGGCTGGCGCGGTTCGGCAAGGTGCGGTAATGCGCGTCAATGTAGGGCACCAGCTCCTGCGAAATAAATTTTTCAAAATCGCCGGTGGTTAGGGAACTCGCGTACATTGATCCGTTGTGAAGCGTTTTCGAATCCGGCAGCACGACGATCATGTCTCGCGCGCCCTGGGCAAAGGCGCCCTCGATGGTCTGAGGAACGTGAATTTCGTGGCTCCACTGCTCGGCGCCTATCGAGTAGCCGTGTAACGCATAAACCACTGGATAGCGCCGATTTTTTTCTTTTTGATAGCTTGGCGGCAGAAAGACGAGCACGTCGCGATCTGCGGCGTCTCCTTCAAGATTGCCTTCGAGGGCTTTTCCGTGGACCTTGATGCGATCGACCAAGACGGGCTTGGCGCCGGGAACTACGGGAGGTACCTCAGTCTGCGCCTGCGCGAAAACGTGCGGGGACAAAGCAAGGCACGCGAACGATAAAGCCAACGGGCCGAAAAGTTTTCGCATTCTCCTCAGCATCTCTTTCTGTAAACGATTCCACTATACAGAGGCGCTTTCCGCAGCGACAAGCTAAACCGGGCAACCCGGTTTGGATTGCCGGGAACGTCTGAAATCGACCGTTTTCGCCCCCCGCAAATATATCTAATAAATCGATGTAATGGCTGGAAAAATGCAGCTTCCCTGAGCAGATTCACAACCTGTAGTATTCGCATGGCTTAACAGGCCAGGAAACGAGCACATCCCGCGGAGAAAATCGCGGTCAGGATTGCTATACGAGGAGTGACACAGATGAAGATGAAACTGGTTGGAATGGTTGGATTGATGGTCGCAAGTCTCTGCTATGCGCAGGAGGGCAACTTTCAGCCCGCCAGTACCAACGTTCTGGATGCGCAATATCCCCGCGTCGACAGCGCCTCGCGGGTGCAGGTGAGGATCAAAGCTCCGGACGCCACCAAGGTAAAGGTCAATTTCTGGAGCGGTCCGAAGATGGACATGGAGAAGCAGGCGGACGGATTTTGGACCGTTACGACACCTCCGCAGGCTCCCGGCCTTCATTACTACGCAATCAACATCGACGGCATCGACGTGAACGATCCGGGTAGCCATACCTTCTACGGCGGCAGCAAGGATGCCAGCGCGGTTGAAGTGCCGGAAGCGGGCGCGACTTACTATTTGCCGCAGGATGTTCCGCACGGCCAGGTTCGCGAGGTCTGGTACAACTCCAGCGTGACTAGTAGCTGGCGTCATGCGCTGGTTTATACGCCACCCGATTACGACAAGAATCAGGCTGCGCGCTACCCGGTGCTGTATCTGCAGCATGGCGGCGGCGAAGACGAAACCGGCTGGACCAAGCAGGGGAACGTCAACTTTATCCTCGATAACCTGATTGCCAGCAAGAGCGCCAAGCCGATGATCATCGTAATGGCGAACGGCTACGCGCGGCGCGCCGGCCAGGCAACTGCTCAACCCGGCGGCCCGATGGGCGGTCCTGGCATGATGCAAGCCATGCAGCAGATGATGACTACATTTGACGAGGACGTAACCAAGGCGCTGATTCCCTACATCGACAAAACGTTCCGCACCGTTCCCGATCGCGATCATCGCGCGATGGCGGGACTTTCAATGGGCGGCATGCAGACGTTCGTGGTCACGTTCAATCACCTCGACACGTTCTCGTATATCGGCGGCTTCAGCGGCGCGGGCGGCATGTCAATGCGCGGTGGACCGGCACCGGATCTTAAAACCATGTACGACGGTGCGATGGCTGACCCGGCGGCATTTGCAAAGCGCGTTCATCTGCTCTGGATCGGCGTTGGAACTGAAGAGCCCGCGCAGATGAGAACCGGAATACAGGGCTTTAACAAGCTGCTGGAAGACGGCAAGGTGCAACATATCTTTTACGAGTCGCCTGGCACTGCACATGAATGGCAGACCTGGCGCCGCGATCTGAAGGACTTCGCTCCGCGTTTGTTCAAGTAGATTTCTGCGTTGATCCAAGGAACCGGCTCTTTATGGGCCGGTTTCGTTTTTTGTCTCCCGATATTTATTTGGCCAACGGGCCCAAGGGCGCTAAAAGGTATGTATCTTTCTTGAATGCTTGTTATCGAATAGCCTATTGGAACTAAAGGAGTCCGATGGCAAACGACGCAGTCCCCACCCTCTACGAATGGATTGGCGGCATGCCGGCAATCGAAAAATTGTTTTCGCGATTTTACGAGCGCGTTCTGCAGGACGATTTACTGCGCGATCTTTTTGCGGAAATGGCTCCGGACCACCCGCATCGCGTAGCAATGTTTATTGCCGAAGTTTTGGGCGGACCGTCTGAATACTCAAAGGAGCGAGGCGGCCATGCAACCATGTTCCGGCAACATGTTGGCAAACCGATCACCGAAGAGAAGAGGCAGCGCTGGGTTCAGTTGCTGCTGAGCACTGCGGACGAGGTGGGTGTGCCGGCTGATCCTGAGTTTCGCTCTGCAATGGTGGCATATCTGGAATGGGGATCGAGGCTTGCGGTGGTGAACGCTGCGCTGCCAGATGGCGTTGCGCTCGATGCAGCGACTCCGATGCCCAAGTGGGGATGGGGAGTGCCAGGCGGCCCATATCGACCTTAGCGGGCAGCCAAGAAACACGCCGCACAGATGCACGGCAAACATATTTCAAGCAGCTGCATCTCACTTCGCAAATTGAGCATCGAAGTCGGGAATGTGGAGGAGGAGGAGTATGTCTCGACTGGCTCTATATATCTTTGGCGTTTCTAGTGTCTTCACTGCGTGGGTTCTTTACAAAAACCAGAAGGCGGATCCCACACGCAAGGTTCCCGCTAAGAAGGCCGCGGCTATGCTGCAAGCGGCATGGTCGGACTATCACACGCGCGCTTGAAACTGGCAATCTGGAAATCATGCTTTGTTGGAGCGCCCTGGCCTGAAGGCCTGACTGCACTCCAGCGATGATTCAGCAGCCTTCAGAGGCTGTTACGAAACTCTTTTGATTCCCGGGAATAAATGTGAATTTGACTATGGAGAAGAAAGGTTATCTTCATTCATGGGCTACATTCGAGGCGAAG